>OOBO01000368.1_pt1 | contig 40479 bp, 39 predicted proteins | sample 1671031 | NCBI WGS metagenome assembly OOBO01 (sample SAMN06348115, study PRJEB24527) | human gut metagenome | biome: human gut; feature: ankylosing spondylitis patient; material: feces | host: Homo sapiens | place: China | collected 2015-10 | reverse complement strand
TATGTTTTACAGCATGGTACGAAAAGAGGGTGCATCAGAATTTTGATACACCCTCAGATTGATAGGTGCTGTGGATGACTGGAAATGTGCTCAACTTGTCGGCTTCGTGCGCTATAAGCGAGCCAATTACATGGTGAAAGAAACCAAGCTTACCAATGCAGATGGTACGGTGAAGGACGAAGTCGTCCAGGCATACATTGGCAATAAGAATCTACCAGGTGAACCTCCTGTCAAGTACCTCTATGATGCTTATGCCCACGACTCTGGTTTGGAACTACAGAACATCAAGACAGAGATAGATGAAGTCATCGTATATGGCAAGATACCATCACACAGCATCTGTATTCCAACAGTGGCTTCAAGCAACTACAGCCCTGATTTCATGTATGTGGTCAAGAAATCTGACGGTTCCAAGGAACTGAACATCGTGATTGAGACAAAGGCGTATGACAAGGAGTCGCATATCTCACCAGACGAAGATACGAAGATTTTGTGTGCTGAGGAGTTCTTCAAGGCCATGACAGCAAACGGATATTCCGTTCAATTCCGCAAGCAGATCAACAGCACAGGTGTCAAGAACATCATTGATGAACTTATAATAGGATAGTTACACAAAGCTTATCCACAAAGCACAAACCATAAAATATAGGGGAGGAGAAACGCGGTGCGGTCCCCTCCCCTATGGCTTTTGGCTTGATTCGGAATCTGATTACTTCTCTGCGGGACGGAAGTAATAGATGAAGGTGGCGAGGCCTTCGAGGGCCTTTTTGCCAGTCTCCTGAACCTCGATGGTGAACTTGATGGTGGTCTTCACGGCACCACGCAGGTTGGCCAGTTCGTGCAACTTGGTCACCATGCGGATATGCTGTCCGCTCAGAACGGGCTGCGCAAACTTCATCTTATCCATGCCATAGTTCATCATGCGCTCCAGGTTGTGCACCTCCACAATCTGATTCCACAGATAAGGCAACATGCTCATTGTCAAGTATCCGTGTGCGATGGTGGTGCCAAAGGGGCTCTCCACCTTTGCACGCTCTGTATCCACATGAATCCACTGATGGTCGAGTGTAGCGTCAGCAAACAGATTGATGCGCTCCTGGCTCATCTCCACATAGTCACTGGCTCCCAGTTCCTGTCCTACATACTGCTCAAAGTCCTCGTAGGAGTTGATTACCAATTTTCCCATAAACTTATAAATAATGTATTTTAGTGCTTAAATTTGTTCTTTCTTTCTGCAAAGGTACTATTTTCGACGCAGAAGCACGGCCTATATGAGGGAAAAAAGGTAACTTTGCAAAAATACTTCAAATGGAAACGAAACAAAACAATAGCATGAAGCCACTGTTCATAGCCGGCCCGTGCGTAATAGAGAGCCAGGAACTGCTTTCCACTGTAGCACGCGAGTTGTGCCGACTGAGGGAGGCTTTCGACCTGGATATTTACTTCAAGGCATCATTTGACAAGGCCAACCGCACCAGCATCCACTCCTATCGTGGACCGGGCTTGGAACGCGGACTGGAGATGCTACAGAGGGTGAAGGAGGAGTTTTCCCTGCCCATTCTGACCGACATACATGAGAGCTGGCAGGCCAAACCAGCCGCCGAAGTGGTTGACGTGCTGCAGATTCCCGCTTTCCTCTGCCGACAGACCGACCTGCTGGTAGAGGCTGCCAAGACGGGCAAGACGGTGAACATCAAGAAGGCACAGTTCCTGAGCGGAACCGATATGCAGTTCCCCGTACAGAAGTGCCGGGAGAGCGGATGCCAGGATGTGTGGCTCACCGAGCGCGGCAACAGCTTCGGGTACAACAATCTGGTGGTGGATTTCCGCAACATCCCCGACATGCTGCAATACACTCCCCGCGTCATCATGGACTGCACCCACAGCGTGCAGAGGCCGGGTGCTGCAGGAGGCAAGACAGGTGGCGACCGCTGCTTTGTGCCTTCCATGGCATTGGCAGCCAAGGCTTTCGGCGCCACAGGATATTTCTTCGAGATTCATCCCGACCCGGACAATGCGCTGAGCGACGGTCCCAACATGCTGAAGCTGGACGACTTTGAGGCTGTAGTAAAATCGCTCATCTGACATCGCCTGCACATTCCACGCCCGGCATCTTTCCTTCATGCGGGAACGAGGAATGCGGCGCACAAACAACCAAGCATAAAAAGAAACAATGAGTCAATATACAGACATTGCCAAGCGTTGCCTCCAGGATGAGGCACAGGCAGTACTCATGCAGGTAGATCACCTGGATGAGAGTTTCGACAAAGTGGTAAACCTCATCCTGAATTGCCACGGAAAAGTCATCATCACAGGAGTAGGAAAGAGCGGACACATAGGCGCAAAGATAGCCGCCACACTGAGCAGCACAGGCACTCCATCGTTCTTCATCAGCCCACTTGACGTGTTCCATGGCGACCTGGGAGTGATGACAACCGACGATGTAGTCATTGCCATCAGCAACAGCGGGCAGACTGACGAGCTGCTGCGATTCATTCCCTATCTGCTTGAAAGCAACATCCCGCTGGTGGGCATATCGGGTAATCCCGAGTCGCTGCTGGCCAAGTATTCCACACATCATATCTGCGTGAAGGTGAGCGGCGAAGCATGCCCGCTCAACCTGGCTCCTACCAGCAGTACCACTGCCACACTGGCCATGGGTGATGCACTGGCCTGCGCACTGATGGAAGCCCGTCATTTCAAGAAAAGGGACTTTGCACGCTTCCATCCCGGAGGCCGTCTCGGGCACAGCCTCTTGCTCTCGGCCCACGATGTGATGCGCACCAACGACCTGCCTGTCATCCCAATGGACATGAAATTGGGCGAAGCTCTTCTGCGCATGAGCCATGGTATGCTGGGACTGGCTGTGATAGTGGAAAACGACCAGGTACACGGAATCCTCACCGACGGAGATGTGCGCAGAGCCATGGAAAAGCTCAAGGAAAAGTTCTTCAACGTGCCTGTGTCGGAGGTGATGACCAAGTCACCCGTGTGCGTCAGCCCCAATATGAAGATAAACAAGATTACCGACCTGCTGGGCGAAAAGAAGATACATGCCGTGATGGTAGTGGATGAAAACAAGCACCTACTGGGCATCGTAGATAACTTCCGCTGTATGATCTGATTCCGGATGAAGCATTTCTTTCTGGGGTTGCTGCTCTGTATGCTGGGAACAAGCACACTGGCAGCACAGGAGTCAGACAGTATCGTAATGGAAGTCTTCAGGCAGAAAGGGTATCCCTTCTACGAAGACAATGAGGTCAAACTGCTTCCCACCGGGCGTGAGAAGTACGATGACCTGTTTGCATGTGTACGTTCCGCAAGGGATTTCATACACATGGACTACTTCAAGTTTCAGCAAGACAGCATCTGCCATGCGCTCTTCGACATCCTCACCGGCAAGGCACGCGAGGGGGTGGAAGTGCGCATCGTGTATGACAGTTTCGGCAATCGCTTCAGCGACCTGCCGCTTCGCAAACCGTATCTCGACTCATTGCGGGCATCCGGCATACGCATTGAGGAGTTTGACCGCGTACGCTTCCCCTGGATAAATCATCTGCGTCACCGCAACCACCACAAGATAGCAGTCATCGACGGAGAGGTTGCCTACACGGGCGGAATGAATGTGGCCGACTATTATCTGCGCGGCAAACCGCGTGTGGGAGAATGGCGAGATATGCACATGAAGGTGCACGGGCCTATGGTGAACGGATATGAGCGGGTGTTCGAGGACATGTGGTGGCGTACCACCAAGGAGCGTCTCGACTCCACACGCTACCTTTCCACCGGCCACTGTGACGGCCACACAAAGATGGCCATGGTGGAGCGTGTGCCCAAGAAGAGCGGCAAGGCCATACGCGAAACCTACTGTATAGCCATCGACAATGCACAGCACATCATACAGATAATCAATCCGTACGCCACCCTGGTGAAGAGCATACGCAAATCACTGGAGCACGCGCTCAAGCGAGGAGTGCGTGTGCAGATAATGGCCTCTACTACGGGCGACGGTCCAGTGACCCCCGATGTGGTGGGACAGGAGATGCACAAGCTGATGAAGAAAGGTGCGGAGGTGTATTACTACGATGGAGGCTTCCATCACAGCAAGGTGATGATGGTGGACGGACTGTTCTGCACCGTGGGAACAGCCAACCTCGATGCACGTTCCTTGCGGTTTGACTATGAGGTGAATGCCTTCATCTTCGACCGCAATGTGACTGCCCAGCTGCAGGATATCTTCTACAGCGACATCCACAAGCACTGTGTGCTGCTCACCCCAGACAACTGGAAATACCGTTTCCCGCTGAAGAAAAGGGTTTCGGGCCGCGTCTTCAGTTCCATCAAAGGTTTCTTGTAAGCAAGAGAAATCCGACAGCCAAGGCTGTCATGAGGTTCTTGCAACGAGAAAGCAGCCTGTAGAGGAATCTGCCAGAGGTCTATCCCTATCAGATACCGCAGCGGTATCAGGAAAAGACCGAGCTGGAGTGTCAACAGGAGCAGTGCAATTCCAAGGCAAGTGACAACAGATTCAGTATGGCTTTTACAACACTGTCAACAGATTCAGTTTATGTATAGGAAAAGTGTCTAGTGACATCAGGAAAGGACAAAAGGCAGACTACAGACACGGGAAAATCCCTTATAAGGGAATTTAAATTGTCTTATAGGACAATTCAAATTGTCCTATAAGACAATTTTTACGGGATTAGCATGACGGGCTGCCCGGGGAGCAGGCAAACCGGCAGACAAATGACAGCGGGAGTGCACCAGTATGTGGGCACTCCCGCTGTTTGTTGTTATAATCTACGGAATAGTCTCTTAGAACTCCAGATCAGCCCAGTGGGGGTTGTGGTCAGAGATTCTCTTGGTGGGTGTCTCGCGCTCGATGTGGCTCTGCAGCACCTTCACATTGGGAGTGACGAAGATAAAGTCAATCTTGGGAGCCTTGAGGGGAGATATACGGCAGTAGTCATGGAAGGTGTAAGGAGCACCTGTGTGATGAGCGGTCATGTGGTAGGCATCGTTCATCTTGAACTCACTGTTGACCATCGTACTGTATGCCTCGTTGTCCTCTGTGATGTTGAAATCACCGGTCACAACGGCTGGACGGTCGCCCACAATGCTCTTTATCTTGCTCATAATCAGCTTGGCGCTCTCCTTGCGGGCCTGTACACCTATGTGGTCATAGTGTGTGTTGATGGCCATGAAAATCTTTCCTGTAGCCTTGTCTTTCAGCTTCACATAGCTTGCCACACGCTCGAGAGCGGCATCCCAGCCCTTTGAACCAGGCACATCGGGAGTCTCACTGAGCCAGAAGTTGCCCTTCTCCAGAGGCTCATACTTGTCTGCACGGAAGAAGACAGGGGTGAATTCACCCTTTTCCTTGCCGTCGGTACGGCCAACGCCTACGTAATCATAGCCCTTCAGACGCTCGCGCAGGTCATTGAGCTGCTTGAATGTAACCTCCTGCATGCCCACTATGTCGATATTGTTGTCGAGCACATACTGAGCCACATTGTCCTTGCGCACCTCCCAGGAGCAACCTATCTTCTCGTCGGGAGCTGCAATGCATCGTACGTTGAATGTACACCAGCGCACCTTGACAGGCTGTTCCACCTTTTCCTTCGCCATACCAGCCAAAGGCAACAAGAGCGCTGCCAGGGCAAACAAAATCTTCTTCATTATAATACTTATTGATTTAGGGTTATTCATTTGGGCAGAAGCTCCCTCCGTGGGAATCTTCTGCCCCATCTGTTGTTATTTTCTTACCTTGAACTTGTAGTTGCCTGCGGGCAGCAGCAGACACAGGCGGCCGGCTTTCTGCACCTCAGCATCACGGCAGAGGTAGCGAGCTGCACCGTCCACCTTTGTGGCATCCTCACAGGGCAGATACATGTATGCCTCTGTGCCAGAGGGCACTGTGAGGGTATATACGTCGGCTTTCTCGCCCAGCTTGAAGGCGCTCTTCACCACACCGCGCAACGTGGGGATGCTGATGTCGGCCTGCTTGAAGCGCACAGGCATCGGGCAAACCGAGAACTTGCGCCAGCCTGGCTCCGTCACACTCACGCCCATCAGATACTGGGCTATCACCGTGAGCGGTCCGCCGCTCCATGCATGGTTGGTGGTGCCACCGCCAAAGCCGTTGGCTCCCTGCAGCCATCCCTCATACAGGGTGGTATTCACTGAATCCATCACCATAGCATTGTACCGCTCGTGGGTACGCTCCATGGCATATTCCCCATCGCCTATCTGGAACAGAGATTCCATCACATACTTCTCCATATAGGGGCTTGCGTGCTTCTGCGTGCGCAGGAGCTGGCTGATGACAGGATACTTGTCGGCATCGGCTATACCGCTGATGATGGCCAGTGCCTGCACCCGGTCGTCGGTATCGCCGGTATAGGCAGGATGGCGATATGCCTTGCCAGTCCAGCAGGCATTGTATCCGCGCTTCACCTGCACCATCTTCTGGCGGAAGCCTGATGCGTCCTCGGGCCTGCCCAGCAACTCTGCCATGCGCGATGCAGCATCAAGCGCCATATAGTGCCAGGCTGCATAGATGAGGCGCATATCACGGTTCTCTCCCCAGTCGCCCCAGTCCCAAGCGCCATGACGCTCTGCTGTGAGACCACCCGGCTCTATCTTCCACACATCCAGATAGCGGCACACAGCGGGATACACCTCGCGTATGGTGGCCGTGTCAGCTGTGTTCATATAATAGTTCCAGAAGCCGTACAGACCTATGCTGGCCAGCATCTGGGCAGGAAGCTCCGCGTCATAATTGCCAGGGATGGGGCTATGTATGATGCCCGCATCATTCTGGAAGGCACACAGCTCCAGGATGCCCTTGCGCATAAGATTATGTACGCGCGTACTATATGTATAGAAGCACTCGCCCATCAGCACCGTCACATCACCCCACCACTGTGCTCTCTCGCGGTCGGGACAGTCGAAGTAGGTGTCGCGCATGTTGACATACAGAGTGCGCAGACCCTTCTCCCAGAAGCGGTTGAAGTAGGCGTCATCGCAATGGAAACTGCCTTCGGGCAGTCCGTCATAACCACTCTCGCGGTATTTCAGTTGGCCCATCTTCATTCCGTGAGGCACTATCACATGCATCTCCTCGCCGTTGATCCAGCCCAATGACTCGTATGCCTGCTTCCCCTTACGGGTAACATATTCGGCTCGCACACCCCATTCGCTGCCGCCCTGGATATGGTCGCTCTGCAGCCGCACCAGAGTGCCGCCTACAGGGTCATCCACTTCAATATAGGGTGTAAACTGCATATTATAAGGAAGACGCGCCACAAGCGTATCCTCCTTCTCGCCTTCACGGCGTGTGTATTTGGCCTTCTTCAGTCCGAAATCGCGGAAGAGAGGGATAGGACGCTCGTGCAACTCGTTCCACGGAGCATCTCCCGCATAGCCTATCTCCTTGCTGGCAGAATAAAGTTTGCCGGCATCTGCCTCTGCCACACGCGCATCATAGTGGATGCTCGCCTCGCTGAGACGGAAGTTGGGCACTGGTTCGCCACAAGCCGAATACTCCCTCAGCATCCTGCTCTCCCACCGGCTGTCAGAGTAAAGCCCGATGGCAGGAGCCGAGAAGAGCAGTCCCATGCGTCCGCTATCGAGATGGCTGAAGCCCGACTTGCCGAAGTGCCACACGAGCAGCTCTATATGGTTGGCCCCCTTGCGCAGATAAGGGCGGATATCCACCACATCATAATAAGAATCACGGGGATTAGGCCCACGCTTCAGACCGCCCTCAAACACCACCTGCCTGCCATTGACATACAACCAGTATTTGCTATCCACACACACATTAGCCAGCACTGCATCAGGCACTGCATCCAGCTGGACATCCCTGCGAAAGCGCACCCATGAGTTGGGCACATCGGCATTGCCCTCCCCCACAGTTATCCAGCGTGCATCATTCCACTGGGCTACGGCCGGCACGGCAGACAGAGCGAATGCCAAAGCCAAGAAGATTGTCTTTCTCATACAAACGATAATGTTGATTGTCTTATGCCAAGGAAAGCGCCTTTGCGCTCCCCACTATCCAAAGTTACAACAAATCGGGCAAACAAGGCAGAAGCGCTGAAAGAAATTGGCGACCAAACTGCATTTTTCGCAGAAAAACACTTAAATTTGCGGTAAGAAGCGACAAAACTATGAGCGAAAACTACACACAAGTCAAAGATGACTGGGAAGTGGCACGTGTGCTGCACCTTGACCAGGAAGAGATAAAGCGATGCGCCTTCCAGAGCGTAAACCTGACAGCTGAGACCGAGCTGGCTCTGAGCCACACCTACAAGGACTGCCTCTTCATAGGCTGCACGCTTCCCCTGGGCATCAAACGCAGGTCGAAGGACTGCCTCTTCCTGCCCGACATGGGCGAGACATTCCACTACCGCAACCACCTATATACACCTGAGGAACTCTACGAAGGCTACTCACCCGACAATCCACAGAGCTATCAGACGTGCTATGACGGGCGCGTATATCGGCATTATATAAAGATGGGGAAGCACGCGAGCAACGTCAAGGAGACACTGGCACGCTCGATGCACGACCACAGCATAAGCGACTGCCTGCGCGAGGTGCTCTCTCACTATGACGAGCACAAGCTGGTGGGCGTGATGGGCGGACATAGTCTGTCGCGCACCGATGACATCTATCTGCGCGTAGCCACGCTGAGCAAGCATCTGACCGAGAAGGGATTCCTGATGATCACAGGCGGCGGACCGGGCGCTATGGAGGCAACGCATCTGGGTGCATGGATGGCTGGCCGGAGCGACCAGGAACTGCAGGAAGCTCACAGCATAATGAAGGTGGCAGAGAGATATACCGACAAGGGATGGCTGGAGACGGCATGGGAAGTGCGCCGCAGATACCCGCAGAAGGACTACAACAGCCTGGGGGTGCCCACATGGCTCTATGGCCACGAACCTTCCACGCCGCTGGCCACCATGATAGCAAAGTATTTCGACAACAGCATACGCGAGGACGGAATCCTCACCATAGCCAGTGGCGGCATCATCTACACGCCTGGCAGTGCGGGTACATTACAGGAGATATTCCAGGAAGCCGTACAGAACCACTACCTCACATTCGGCTACGCCAGTCCGATGATATTCATGGGACGGGACTTCTGGTCGCATGAGGTGCCCGTATGGCCGCTGATGACCTATCTGGTAGAGCATGGCAAATACCAGAACCTGATACTGTGCCTGACCGACAGCGAGCGCGAGATCACCGAGGTGCTCAGCGCTGCATCTGCAAAGCCTCAGCAGTAGAAACGGAGCGCTCGCCCACATAAGCCACGATGAAAGCGTCGGGAAACTTCTCCTTGATACGCTTCAGTGTAGCCTTAGCCTCATTGTAGTCGGGTGTGCTGCCGTAAAGCACCTTGTAGGCAGCGCCCGCACGTATGATTTTCACCGGAGCAAGTCCCTTGAGGCGAGGGTCTTTCTCCTCCAACGCCTTACTTACGGCAAAGAGCTGCACGCTGAACAGCGGCTTCTCTTCGGCCTTCTGCACTGGCTTCTCTTCACACTTCTGCACAGGCTCCACCACGGTTACCACTTCCTGTGCAGGAGTCTCTGCGGAAATTTCCTCCACCTTGGGCTGCTCCTCCGGTGCCGCTTCACTTGCAGCATCCTCCACGGCATCGAGAACCACTTCGGCCACTTCCTCCACCGCCGGAGTCTCATCTTCTGCCGGTGCCACAGCAATGGGTACCACAGGCTGGTCGCTCTTGGCAAAAGGGTCTTGCATGGGCATCAGATCCTCGGCGCTGCTGGCTTGGCGCACACGACTCTTCTTGAGACCGCTCACAGTGCCGCGTGACTGTCGCAGGCTGCGCAATGTCTTCCGCTGTGTCTTTGCCTTCGTCACGTCGTAATACGCCTCCAGAGCATTGTAGATGTCCAGCGCTATCTGCTTCTGACCGCGCTCGCTGCACATATAGGCGGCATCGTTTCGGTTGCTCAGGAAGCCCACCTCGGTGAGGACGGCAGGCATCTCGGCATGCATCAGCACATACAGATTGCTGGCACGGGCACCACGGTCGGCCGGACGACCCGAGTTGAAGTAGCTGTTCTGCAGCAACCATGCCAGCAGTTGGCTGTTGTCGGCGTTCCGCTCAATGTGGCTCGCCTGCACCATGTTCTGCGCTCCCTTCTTGCTGGCATAGAATGTCTCGGTGCCCGAAAGCAGGAGATTTTGGCCGGCAAAATTGATGTGGATACTCAGAAAGAGGTCAGCGCGTGCTTTGCTGGCTATCTTGCAGCGGTCCTCCAGCGACACAAACGTATCGTCGGTACGCGTCAGCACCACCTTGATGCCAGGCTTGTTCTTACGTATGAGAGCCGCTACGCGGTTGGTGAGTTGCAGTGTCAGGTCCTTCTCCAGCACCTTGTTCAAGCTGGTACCCTGGTCTTTGCCGCCATGTCCGGCATCGAGCACCCACACCAGCGGGCGCAACTGCCGGGCTGCGCATGCCAGCGGCAAGAGCAGCGCTATGAGGATGATAAAACGTTTCATACTGCAAAGTTACTGAAAATACGCTCCCCCAGCGACATTGGAAACCGTTTTTTAGGGAGACGAAAGCTGCTTCAGGCCAAATTCGCAGCCTGGTGGTTTCCCCTACCTATATTTCCGGGGCGAAGGCCGTGTCGCTTTGCCCACAAAAACGCACTGCGGTGCAATGACCTTTGCAGCGCGCTGCGATGGCCCATGCAGTGCACTGCGATAAAGGATGCAGCGCGCTGCGTTTTTCAACGAAGAACAACGGCCAAGCCAAGGCAAGGGATTATCAGGGGCAAAACATACGGCCGGGGAGACTGGAGCAGAGCGCCGTGGGCATTTTCCCAAAAGGATGTGAGCGATGGGAAATACAGAGGGAAATCATGCCAGAACGTTCTTTGCACTTCCTGCTATGCCAATAAGAATGGCGATTGCAAGAGCCAGGACAACTATCCTGACACGCAAGACCAGAGCACGCATGCTTATCCTGCCATCGCCCCAAGTAGCAAAAATCCATTTTCCATCCTTTTCTGCTATTCAAAAGAAGCCTCTGGTACAAGATACACCAAAGGCTCCGACTTGCGCCGGAGCCTTTAATGTGAATTCCCACAGACCGTCCTCAGGGGAGGCTGAAAAGAATGGGCAGATTCATTCTGCACGCCACCTTCTTGCCTTTCACCCTGGCGGGTTTCCACTTGGGCATGGATTCAATGACACGCACAACCTCTTCGTTGAACCCCTCATCGGGGCTCTTGATCACATGCACATCGGTTACTTTGCCCTTCTTGGTTACCACGAAACTCACAAAGAGCCGGCCGGACTTTCCCTGGAGGCGCATCCCGGCGGGATAATGAAGGTTCTGGGCGATGTAGTGCATGCACTTTTCGTCCCCTCCGGGGAATGTAGGAAGCTCATCTACGACCAAATACACAGAGTCGCTCTTTTCTGTCATCATGACAGTCTCATGTGCCTCGGCACACCGGGGAGCGAAGAACAGACCGGCCAGGAAAAGGCAGACCAGCAGGATGATACGTACTTTCATAAACTTCAGATTTTGGTTTGTCGGTATTCTTATTGTCCAATGCACAGGGGAGCAGAAGCATGGGCACTACCCCACGTTCTGCTCCCATCGTACAGTTTACTCGCGGCTCTCGGCCAACCAGTCGCCCAGCTGCTCTATGTCGCGGGCGATGATGTCGGGCTGGCGCTCGGCTTGCTGTGCCACTTCAATGGTGGTCTCGCCCGAGAGCACCAGGCATCCTACGGCTCCGGCATTGTGTGCCATGGCGATGTCGGTGTAGATGCGGTCGCCCACCATGCATATCTCCTCGGGCCGCAGACCCATCTGCTGCTGTATGCCCACCAGCATGTTTGGGTCGGGCTTGCCCAGTGTGATATCCGGCTTACGGCCGGCCGCCGACTCCAGCATGCGGCATATGCTGCCACAGTCAACCAGTATGGTGCGCTCGTTGGTTGGGCATACCAGGTCGGGGTTAGTGGCTATATAGGGCAATCCCTGCTTGATCCACCAGGCCGCACGGCACGCACGGCTGTAGGTGAGAGTCATGTCGAAGGCAGCCACCACGATATCGGGCACATCATCGGGGTCGTCAGCCGTGGAGACGAAACCAGCCTTGACAAACTGCTCCGTCATGCTGGGAGTGCCCAGCAGGAAGAGTTTCTTGGCCTGGGGATAATGGGCGTGAATGTAGTCGATAGTGGCAATGGTGGTATTGTAAATCTCCTTCTCGGTGGCATGGATGCCCATATGCTCGAGCTTCTGCAGATATGCATCGATGCTCTTGCTGGGGTTGTTGGTCAGGAACGAGTAGGTGATACCCATCTTGCCCAGCCTTTCGAGGAAGGGGATAGTGAAGGGGAAGAGGTTGCTTCCCATATAGATGGTGCCGTCCATGTCCAATGCCACATGGCGCACACCGCGCAGCAGTTCCTTAGTTTTCTGTTCCATATCCGTCGGCTTTAGCTTTCCACATTGCACTGAAGGTGAGTATGCCCAGCAGGGCAACACCTATCATAAGCATAAACACATAGTCCCAACTGCGCTCGGGGTTGACTTGGTTCATCAGGTCAACGAACATACCCACGCCTATACCCGAGACGAGTCCGCTGGCGTAGCCGAACAGACCCACAAAGCCATTGGCTGTGGCAGCGGCACGATTGGTGGCTTGGTTGGCAGTGGCAATGCCTATGAGGGCCTGAGGACCGTAGATGCAGAAGCCAGCCATAGCCAAAACAAGCACCATTATCCAGGCTGGAGTCTGTGAGGGCAGCACCAGGAAGATGCCCATGAACACGGCCACACCCACCATGCAGAAGAGGCAGGTGCGATGTGCACGGCCCTGTAGCCAGCGGTCGGTAATCCATCCGAAGAAGAGAGTACCCAGGATGCCGAAGATCTCAAACACGGCTACAGTCCAACCGGCATGAGCCAGACTCATGCCACGAGCCTCCTTGAGGAACGTCGGTCCCCAGTCAAGCACGGCAAAGCGAACGATATAAACCAGGAAGTTGGAGATGGCAAGTATCCATATCCAGCGGTTTCGGAACACCATCCTGCGCAGGAACTCCTTGTATTCAGCACCGCCCTCGCTGCCTTTCTTGTTCACTGTGTGTATCTCCTGAAGGCCTACCGAAGACGGAGTATCGCGCAGGAATGCGAAGATGAAGACCGATCCGGCGAGTGCGATAGTGGCAGGAATCCAGAAGCACATGCGCCAGGCTCCGTAATGGGAGGCCGACTCGATGACGCTCTGCCAGCGCTCGGCATCAGAAGCATCCACGTGAAGGTTGGCGGCGATAGAGGCTACAATATCGGGGTCGGCGGCCATATTGACGCCCATCGTGCCCATCACATAGCCGCACAAGACAGCTACGATGCTGGCACCCACAGAGTGCGAGGTGTTCCACACGGACATCTTCGTGGCCAGTTCATTGGCAGGAATCCAGTGGCTCAGCAGGCGGGCACAGGGAGGAAAACCGCTTCCCTGGAAGAAGTTATTGAGCAGCAAGATGATGCCAAAGACGAGTACCATCATGTTGGTAAACTGTGGACCGGATGTATCACCCGTAATCAGGGCGCTGATATCGGCACCGAACCCAAAGGCATAGTTGGCTATGGCACAGAGCAGAAGGCCTACTGCCATATGGTAACGCGCATTCATGCGGTCGGCCATGAAGCCATTGAGGAAACGGCTGATACCATAGACCACCGTCACAAGCGTCATGATGATACCGAAACTGGTCTTTGTGATACCATACTCGGCACTCAGGCCAGGGATGGCAAACGAGAAGTTCTTGCGAACGAAATAGAACAGGGCATAGCCTATCATCGTGACGATGATGGTGCGCCACTGCCAATAAAGGAAGCTTTTGTTAGTCTTCATTGCTTGATATTCTATTGTTTGGTTGGTTGCTTGGCTGCTTGAGTCGTATCAGCTTAGGCAAAGTAAGTATTCATCAGGCGGTCAGCCCACTCATCCATAGTGCCCATGCGGACAGCTACGTCGAAGATGGTATAGCGACGGCGTATCTGTTGCGAGCGGATGATAGTGGCACGCATCTGCTCACGGCTCAGGTCGATGTCGCTGGGATGCACGGGTGCACCCACAGCCTTGAGGCGCTCGATGGCCTGATCGACGGTGAGCAACTGCTTGCGCAAGCGGCTCTTGAGTTCGTCCTGACGGTCGCGCATGACCTCGAAATGGCGGCGCAACTCCTCGGGGGAGGAGTATTTGGCCTCTATCTCACCGGCAGCGAAGGTGGGGAAGTCCGAGTCGCGGAACATCTGCAATGATGCTTCCTTCTGTTCCTCAAGCGACGGCCAGCGGTTCACCAATGCATCAATGTCGAGTGCAGAGAAGTCTGTCTGGAGCAACTGCTCATAGAAGAAGAGCGACACAATGGTGCCGATGCTCACCTGGAAACCATGTGAGGGCGCCTGTCCATTAGCCATCTCGAAGTGGTCCATATTGAGCATATGGCTTATCTGATGCTCTGCACCACTGGCAGGACGGCTTGAACGGGGGTAAGCCTGCATGGCAAAACCGCCCAGCATGAGCCCCTCGGCCAATGCCTGCAATGCCTTGGGGTCGCCCTTGCGGCAGGCTGCAGGATCAGAGAGAGCGTCGTGAAGTCCACCCTGCACGATATCCCAAGGAGTGGGATCAATAGGCTCCACACCCAACACATCGGCCACTATCCAGTCGGCACCTGCGGGTACCTTGGCCATCAGGTCGGCATATCCGCTGGCTGTCATATCAGCGGGGGCTGTGGCAAGCACATCTACGTCGGCCACCACAGCCTGAGGGGCGGCACACTTGAAGGTACTCTTGATACCGTCCTTGGTGATTGAAGCGCCAAAGGCAACGTATCCGTCCATGGAAGCCGCTGTGGCAACCACCATATAGGGACGGCCCTGATGCTCGGAGCAGAGCTTGGTGGTGTCGTTGATGGTGCCCGAACCTACAGCCACAGCCACAGCATCGGTCAGCGAGAGCTTGGCATCGAGTTGCTCTATATACTTCCACTCGGCGTGCATGTCGGCGTCCTCAAAGATGATGGGTTGCTGCACCTCCAGGCCTGCCTGGCGCAGCAGAGCATCCACTCTCTCGCCTGCTACGGCCCACGTAGCGCTATGAGCCACTACCACAGCCTTCTTGTCAGGGAACTGGCACTTGAATACTTCGGGGACCCTATCGAGCACCTGGCTTCCTATCTCCAGGGCGCGGGTCTGTGTGGCGTTGCTTAACGCCAGCTTTACTCTGTCCATATTGAGTCTTATTAGTTTTATGGGTTATTGGCTACATTGCTATATTCACTCCAAGCCATTCAGCCTGCGTGTCTCCTCCACGTCGATAGCCTCGGCCAGGATGCTTATCGGATGCATCACACGAGCCTGGGTGGACATCTCTATCTGCATCTTGCAGGTCTCACAGTCGCACACTACATAGTCGGCATGAGCATCCTCAATCTGGCGGAAAAGGCTGGTTCCTATCTTCTGCGAAATGCCATAGTTCTCCACCTTGAAGCCGTAGGTTCCGCCTATACCGCAGCATTGCGAATCAAGGATAACGAGATCAACGCCCGGTATCATCTTGATGAGTTCGGTGCTGTAGATGGCCCATCCGAGCCGTTCCATATGGCACGCGGTGTGGTAAGCCAGTCTGCGTCGGTAGTCCTTACGGAATGCAAGCTTTACGTTGCCGTTCTCCACCAGGCGGAAGATGTATCTGGTGGCCAGCGAGAGGTGCTTTCGGGCCACGTCGTTATTGATGTGCAACAGGTGGTCATACTCCTCGCGCATGGTGAAGGTGCACGTACTTCCTGTGGCGATAATGTCCATCCCCTGGGCAGTGGCGCGTCTCATGGCCGCCATATTGGCCACTCCCTGACGTCGCGCTTCGCGTGGCATGCTGTTGGTTATCTTGGCCACTCCGCAACACTTCTCGCCTTCGAGCAACTGCACACCATAGCCGATGGCATTCATCACCTTCACGAGTTCCTTTCCCAACTGGGGATAGTTGTAGTTGACATAGCATCCATGGAAGAAACCCACCTGGTGAGGATAGCGGCGCTGCTCCTCTGAACAGTTCTTCTGATACCACTTGCAGAAGGTCTGCGATGTGTACTTAGGCATGGTCCTACGCTTGTCGATGGCCATGATACCATGGGCGAACACGGTCTTGAAGAGCGGCATGGCCAGCAATCCATTGACCAGAGGAGCCATGTGTGTGGCCATTGTACCCACAAAGTCAGTGTTGCATAAGAGAGTCTCACGCAGGAAGGGGAAGGGGCGCCACGAGCGTGCATAGGGTGCATAACGAATGCGCGCACTCTGGATGATGTCGCCGATCTGCACGCCCTGGGGGCATGCCACCTCACAACGTTTGCAGTTGAGGCACATCTTCAGTGCCTTGTCATCATAATAGCGAGGGTCCTTCATGCGATAGCGCTCACCGTCGGGACCGGCCTGCTTAGGGCCTGGATAACGCGTGGTAACGCCCGACACGGGGCAATAGACCGTGCATATCGAGCATTTGAGGCATGCTTCAAGCTCCTTCTCACTGATGCTCAGCAGTTGTATCTTCTTGGTCATAATACCCTCCTACCTTATTTCTCCAATATATATTGTGCCACGCGCAAGGCTGTGACCATATCTACGCCAGCTCCATCAGCCAGCTTCGCAGCATTGTGACCGCCTAAGACAGCACCCGCCACATAGAGGTTGCTGATGGTCTGTCCGCCCTTTTGCGCCTGCATGGATGCGTTTACCTTCACTCCGTAAGACCTGTAAGGCTGGTCATCGAAGACCGATGAGGTCACCCACTGCATGCGGTCGGCAGGGGCTGTGGTGTCCAAATCAAAGATCGGTTCAAAGACGCGCTCGTAGTTGGACTTCAGGCCGTCACTGGCAAAGGAGCCCGTTGCGAGCACAAAGTCTTCAGCCTCCAGCCGCTCGTCGGGCAGCAAGGAAGTCTCCACGTAACGCAGTCGTCCGTCCTCCACATGGCCGCCCGTCACCGTGTTGCCCAGCATATACACGCCGCCCAAGTTGGCAAAGTGCTTGCGCAGAAGGGTCTGCACACGCACCCCAGGCACCGAGGGAGGCAAGGTGCTGACGAAATGCAGAGGCTTCTGAACGCGGCTACGGATGAACGCCACCGCCTCTTGAGAGTCCATTCCCACTATTGCGGGCATGATGACAGCCTCCACCTCGGTGGCTGCCTTATTGATGCGTGCGGCTATCTGCTGCAGTTTCTTGTCACGCGCAAGCACCTTGGCAAGGTTGGTTGACCGCATCTCTGAGGGACTCTGACGCCTGTGCATGAGCGAAGGAACGGACACCAAGGCTGTCTCCACCTCGGCGCCCAACCTATGCAAGCCCTCCGTGATGAGTGACACAGGGAAGTCCATGAAGCCAGGCACATTGACAAGGAGCACCTTCTTATAGGGGAACGCCTGTGGGGTCTGCACCGTCAGATAGTCATCGAGAGTGAACCACGTGGGCCTAAGCGACCCGATGGGAGTCATGCGGAAATGGTTGTGGGCTACGCCACCCTGTCCGCTGAGTCCGCACTCGGTGAATATTCTGAGCGCCTGTGTGGCCAGCAGCGGCACATTCTCCAGTCCGACGAGATGATAGGGATGCGATGCTTCGAGTTGCTTGATAGCCTCAAACGGACTGGTCACCACCTGCCCGTCGGCATCGTAGCCAAGTATATCGAACGAGCCCGAACTGAAGTGCAAGGTGCTCTGTCCTGCGGCGATAGCGGCCACATGACGGCCTTCACGAGCCAATGCAATGCCGCACAGCAGTCCGCTTAACCCACCGCCAATGATAATGTTATCGAATTTCATTCACTTGTTGGTTTATTGGCAAAGCAACTTCGATGCATTGCCTTGGTTAGTTTTCAGGTCTGAGGCACTTATTCCGCACAGGTCCTGATAAATGTGCGACGTGAGGTGTGCCTCGCTCAAGGTGGCTCCCCATGCCACCGGATACATGCCGCGCCAGCGCTCGTCAATGAATGCAGCCACATCGGCAAGGGTATCCTTGGGGGTGCGCTTCAGCAATTCGCTCACGAGGCATGCCGCTCTGAGTGTACAGAGTTGGCCCTGGCAGGTGCCCATGCCCACCCTGGTACGGCGGCGCAACTGGTCTATGCTCTCCACCGTCTTGCTGTTCAAAGCATGCTTCACCTCGCCTACTGTCACCTCTTCACACTCGCACACCAGCGAGTTGTCTATCTCGTCTTCGGCTGCGATATTGCCTGCGAGGGAACCATGACGGCCGAGCCTGGCCATGAACGCGAATATCTGTTTCTCGGGCAACTTCACTTTGTTTTCCTCAGCACCAGGCAGGGGAGTCACTGCCGTCATGCACGGTTTGTCCACGCCCAGCTTCTCGCATACCAGGTCAGTGGCCTGCTCTGCCATGGCACGATAGGTCATCAACTTTCCGCCAGTGATGGTGATGAAGCCGGCCAGCCCGTCGCGCTTCTCATGGTCAAGGCACACAATGCCACGGCTGATGCTTCTGCCGCTGGGATCGTGATCGCTTGCCACCAGTGGTCGCACACCGGAGTAGGCTCTCAGGATGCGCGTGCTGGCCAACGAAGGAACCAGCTGCATGCCTTCGCTGAGCAGCACCTCCACCTCCTGCTGCGTCACTCTCATGTCATCCACAGTCTCGATGGGCACACGGTCCGACGTGGTACCCAGCACCGTGATGGCATCGCCCGGAACCAGGATGTCGGCATTGGCAGGCTTACGGCAGCGGTTTATCACCATATTGTTGACACGATGGCCGAAGATGAGCAACGAGCCCTTAGCGGGGAACATATTCACTGTCACCCCCGCCTTCTTAGCCACAAGAGTACCCCAGATACCGGCTGCATTGACTGTCACACGAGCACGATACTCATGTTCCTCTCCAGTGCGATGATCCTGTACACGCACTCCGAGCACCCGTCCATTCTCGATAACGAAGGACTTCAGCTCATTATGCGTAAGTATCTGAGCACCGTGTCTGTACGCATCCAATGCATTTGCCATGGTCAGACGAAACGGGTCAATCGAACCATCCGGCACCCTGACAGCCCCGATTAGAGTGGGATTGACCGAAGGTTCCATTCTCATGGCTTCCTCGGGCGAGAGTACATCGGCTCTGATGCCAGCCTGCTGACAAGCCTCCACGAAGCGTGCCTGGTAGGCCAGGTCATCCTCGGGAAGCGTGATGAAGAGACCGTCGTGCTGCTCCACATAGGGACGAGCAATACGTCGCAGTATCATATTCTCCTCAATACACTCGCGCGCCGACTCCTGGTCGGTAACCGCATAGCGCGCTCCACTGTGCAGCAATCCATGGTTGCGTCCTGTGGCTCCTGTGGCCAGGTCGTGCCTCTCCACCAGCAGCACACTCAGGCCGCGCATGGAGCAGTCACGCGCTACCCCCACGCCTGTAGCGCCTCCACCGATGACTATCACGTCATACTCTTTCTGCTTGTTATTGTCCATCTCTGCTTATACATTATATATATAGTCCTCTGCGGACTTCCTTCTTCACCTCCTGAAGCACGCCTTACGACAGGCCTTCAATCTCTCCGTTGACCAGATCGATGCGCTCTGCCTGCGGACTGCGTGGCAATCCCGGCATCCTCATGATGTCTCCGGCCACCAGCACAAGCATCTCTGCACCACAGTTGATGACAATGTCGCGCACGTTTATCTTGAATCCTGTGGGTACTCCATAAGCCCTGGCGTCGGCCGAGAACGAGTACTGGGTCTTGGCGATGCACACTGGATAGTGGCTGATGCCCATCTCCTGCACGCGCTGCAGCATCCTCTTGGCGGCTGGCGAGAAGGTCACCCCGTCGGCACCATACACCTTGCGCGCCACGGCCTCGGCCTTCTGTTCCACACTCATATCGTCATCGTAAGCCAGACGCAGCGGCTCGCTGGGATGCTCGTCGATGGTCTGCACCACCAGCCGTGCCAGCTCCTCGGCACCGGCTCCGCCCTCATTGAAGGCATTGTTAACGGCAAAGGGGACACCCATCTCGGCACAATGCTTGCGGCAGAGCTCTATCTCCTCGTCGGTATCTGTGGCGTAGCGGTTGAAGCACACCAGCACGGTCTGCCCGAAGCCCTGCAGATTGTGGATGTGTCTATCCAGGTTGGCCAGTCCGTGCGCCAGTCCTTGCAGGTTGGGCTGCTTGATTTCCTCCACCGGCACACCGCCGTGCATCTTCAGTCCCTGAGTGGTGGCCACCAGGATGGTAAGCGCAGGCTGCAGTCCGCTCTTGCGGCACTTGATGTCATAGAACTTCTCTGCGCCCAGGTCGGCACCGAATCCGGCCTCCGTCACTACATATTCACCCAGGCTGAGTGCCATCTTGGTTGCCAGCACGCTGTTGCATCCGTGGGCAATGTTGGCGAAGGGACCTCCGTGTACGATGGCGGGAGTCTGCTCGGTGGTCTGCACCAGATTGGGCTGCAGAGCATCCTTCAGGAGCACACAGATGGCACCTGCCACACCCATATCCTTCACTCTGAAGGGGGTGCCATCGGACTTGATGCCCAGCAGGATGTTCTCTATACGGCGTCGGAGATCGTCCTCACTGGTGGCCAGACACAGGATGGCCATGATTTCGCTGGCCGGTGTGATGTCGAATCCACTCTCCATCACCACCCCGTTGGTCTTGGCTCCCAGTCCCGTCACGATGGAGCGCAGGTTGCGGTCGTTCACGTCGAGCACCCTCTTCCACAACACTTCGCGCAGCGAGAAGCCCTCGTCGCGATGCTGGTAGATGTAGTTGTCAAGCAGAGCCGCTATCATGTTGTGAGCCGAGGTGACGGCATGGAAGTCACCTGTAAAGTGCAGGTTGATCTTGTCCATAGGCAACACCTGGGCATGGCCACCGCCTGCCGCCCCGCCCTTCATGCCGAAGCAGGGCCCCAGCGACGGCTCGCGCAAAGCCACCACCGCGTTCTTGCCGATACGGTTAAGGCCAAGGACAAGTCCTACGCTCACTGTGGTCTTGCCGATGCCTGCCTTTGTGGGCGTGATGGCAGTCACCAGTATCAACTTATGTCCTGCGGCACGCTTCTCGTCTATCAGCGACAGAGGCAACTTGGCAGCGTATCTTCCATACTGTTCGATGTCGTCTGTCCTTACTCCCAAGCCCTCTGCCACCTGGGCAATAGGCTTCAGCGGGGTCTCCCTCGCTATTTCGATATCTGTCTTCATCAACGTTGTTTTTGCCTTATTATATACATTTATTCACAAATGTACTCCTTTTTCTTGGTTCGGCAAGGCAAATCTCTGTATTTTTGTAAAGCGTTACACATTATCAAACACGACAGAACATGAAACAGACAATCAAGGCCGGACAACTCACCATGTGCGTTGACAGCATGGGAGCAGAGATTATCAGCCTGAAGAAGGGCGACAAGGACATCATCTGGTGGGGTGATGCCGAGTACTGGGGAGAGCACTGCCCTACCCTGTTCCCCTGCATCGGAGGCAACTCAGGAGGCGTATTGCGCTGGGGTGGCAAGGAGTACAACCTCAAGAAGCACGGTTTTGCCAAAGGCATGGAGTTCACGCTGGAGGAGGCCACAGAGCACAGTCTCACCTACATGCTCGGCCCCACGGAAGAAACCCTGCAGGCCTACCCCTTCGCCTTCCGCTTCTTCATCACCTACGAGCTGGAGGGTGACACGCTGCACGTGACATGGCGCGTGCGCAATGACTCCAAGGAGAAGATGCCCTTCATGGTGGGCGCTCACCCTGCACTGGTACTGCCCGACTTCGATGCTGCCGACAGCGTGCACGGCTATCTGCGCTTCCCCGAGGTGGACTGCCTGCAGAGCACACACACGTTCACCCACGGACTGGCCGAACCCGAGAAGATAGAGAACTTCCTCCTCACAGACCACTTGCTGCCGCTGACCAACGATACGTTTGCGGGCGACACCATCCTCGACTGCACAGGCAGGGTGAGCCGCGTGGAACTGCTCAGCAAGGAGCGTCAGCCGCTGGTGCGCATCGACTACCACATGCCTGTGCTGGCCATGTGGGCACCCAAGAACGGCTGCTGCCCCTTTGTATGCGTTGAGCCATGGGCAGGATGCTGCGACGAGTGGCAGAGCGAGAAGCCCTTCGACCAGCGTCCATACGTCAACAGCGTAGAGCCTGGCCAGGAATGGAAGCTCAGCTATACCATCACCGTACTCTAAACTCCATACTGCCCCACCCCCGCAGAGTGCATTCACAGGGAATGTCACACCGGGCGGGGCAGTTTCTTTGGGTTCTACACAATGTCTTCGAGCATGCTTTCCCTAAGACACCAACCACACCCACCTACCACGGGCACTAAACCCAAGAAAACACTTTCACCGCAAGCCCAGCCACAGAAAGCCTCCCTGAAAGGACAAAAAGATACGGCCGGAAGCAAATTCCATGCCGCAAAGGTTGCCCAAACGTGGCGTTTGCCCTAAATTTGCACACCGTAAGAGATGATTCTGAACAAGCTTTCCATACTCAACTACAAGAATATCGCATCGGCAGAGCTCGACTTTGTGCCGAAGCTCAATTGCCTTGTGGGCATGAACGGCGAGGGCAAGACCAATGTGCTCGATGCCATTCACTTCCTCAGCCTGGCCAAGAGCGCCACCACGAGCATGGACTCGCAGGCCATCATGCATGGCCAAGACCTGATGGCACTGGAGGGCAACTACGAGCATGAGGACGGCACGCCCGAGTGCATCCACTGCGGTCTGAAGCGCGGACAGAAGAAGGTACTGAGGCGAGGCAAGAAAGCTTACCGGCGACTGGCAGAGCACATCGGACTGATACCCATCGTAACGGTATCGCCCGCCGACCAGTGGCTCATAGCCGGAGGCAGCGAGGAGCGCAGGCGGTTTATGGACATCATCATCTCACAGTACAACCCCGTGTATCTGGACGCGCTCACCCGCTACAACAAGGCCCTGCAGCAGCGCAATGCCCTGCTCAAGCAGGAAGAGGAGCCCGACGATGACCTGCTCGCGCTGCTCGAAGAGGAGATGGCGCGCGTGGGAACCTACATCTACGGCGAGCGCCAGAAGTATGTAGAGAATTTCACACCCACCTTCCAGAGTTTCTACAGCCTGATTTCGCAGGAGAAGGAGAGCGTGAGCCTCACCTACACATCGCACGGGCAGCGCGGTGACCTGCTGGAGGTCATACGCCGCGACCGTGCCAAAGACCGCGCCGTAGGCTACTCGCTGCACGGCACACACCGCGATGACCTGGAGATGCTCATGGGTGGCTTCCCCATCCGACGCGAAGGCTCGCAGGGACAGAACAAGACGTACCTCACCGCGCTCAAGCTTGCACAGTTTGACTTCCTGCGCCAGACGGGCAGCCACACGGCACCGCTGCTCCTGCTCGACGACATCTTCGACAAACTGGATGCGGGACGCGTGCAGCAGATAATCAAACTGGTGAGCGGCGACCACTTCGGTCAGATATTCATCACAGACACCAACCGCGAGCATCTCGACCACATTCTGGCCTCGACCAACAGCAGTTACCGCCTGTTCCAAGTAAAGCAAGGAGTCATAAGCACATGAAGAAATACAACACCGAAGGCATCTCCAACATCCTGGGCAGATTCCTGCGCGAGGAGGGGCTGGAGACTCCGCTGCTCGAGCATCGCGCCCTGCAGGCGTGGCCCGAAGTGGTGGGCGAAGCCATTGCCCGCTATACATCGGACCTGAGAATACGCAACGGAATCCTGTATGCCAAGGTGAGCAGCGCTCCGCTCCGCCAAAACCTGCAGATGGCACACAAGAACATTGCCGACAAGATAAACGCGCACGTGGGGTCGCATGTGCTCACGGATGTGAAGTTCGTGTAATGCCCTGCCTCGCAGAGCCTGCCGGCAAGACAATCCACACTCCAATAGAAAAATCGAGGAAGCCTGCCACACGATGTCACGGGGCAGGCTTCCCGTATTCATACAAATGGGATTTACTGGGCATCGGGATTCGCTTCCTCGTCTTTCCGGACGGAGTGCGCAATGGTGCGAATCCAGCCCAGTTTTTCTCTCAAATAAAGTTCGCGGGGGCATGTAACCTGCATTCGGCTTCCCCCGAATGCACTTCATGATGCCACGGAAACCAATACCGCCTTTACCACGATGTGCTTCACGAAACCGGGAAGCAGGCCAAATGGTTCCATACAGAAGAATGGCCGGCATACTGTGCCGTGACAGGACGGGAAACGCAGTGCGGTGCATAGGCCATCACAGCGTGCTGCACCAGTCATCGCAGTACGGTGCATCTACCATCGCAGTGCAGTGCGTTTTCAAGGAAAGTCTGGCCCCCATTTCCGCCCATACCATTTTTCCGAAACAAGGAGGACGCTGCCAGGAACGTTCAAAAGCTCAGAACTCCACATCGAAGCCGGCCATAAAGGTGGCCTTAGGCATGGGAAAGCCTGCATTTATCTCGTAGCGCTGTGCCAGCAGATTGTCTCCCCTCACCCACAGGTGCACCATGGGCGAGAGCGCGTATTGCAGTTGGGCATCAAGCAGAGTGAAATGCTCCTGCCGTTCCTGCTGCCCCACGGCGGTGTAGAGGCCGCACACCTGTTGCAGGTCAGCCAAGAGCGCCCAGCGGCCGTAGCGCATCTGCACCCCCAGGTAGCCCTTATAGACCGGCGCTGCCACCACAGGGTTCTTCATGTGCAACCAGGCATGGTTGGTGCTCAGTGTCCAGTGGCTGCCGGCCCGCCATTGCAGTTCGCCCTCCACACCGGCATTCTTCAGACGACCGGTGTTGACATTGCGGCGGTTGATGGTCTGTATGATGTTGTCGGCATCAATGTAGAACACATTGGCCCCATAGGTGAGTGCTCCGCCCAGCAGACGCTGCCTCCACGACAATTCATAACTGATGAGCCGCTCGGGGCGCAAGTCCTCGTTGGAGGGTGGATACAGGTACATCTCGCGCATGGTGGGATTGCGGAAGCCCTTGCCCACGCTCGCCTTCAGCTCACCGGTAGCCACCGGCCGCACCACCAGTCCGCCCTGCGGTATCCACTGGCTGCCTGTCACGGTGTGATAGTCCCAGCGCACGCCTGCGTCAAGCGTGAGCCAACTGGCCACATCCTGCCGCACATCGGCATATACAGCCCCCTCGTTGTTCTTGGCCTTGCCCGACTGCTTATTGGGGGTATCCAGTACCTCGCCCGTAGCACGGCTTGTGTACCATGCGTGACCGTAGATGCGCTGGTAGTCGGCACCCAGTGTGAGGCGGCCGCCAGTCCACAGGTTGGCATTCTGGAACCAGCTCACGCCTGCCAGTGCATCCCTTGAACGGAAAAGGCGAGCCTGCGGCGTGCCGCCCTGCTGGGCATAGCCGTCGTTTATCTTATGCTTTCCGAAATTGTCATACACGCTGAGGCGTCCGCTGGTGTGCGCATAATGGTTGTCAATGCCCAGCGCCGCCACACCACGCGTAATCCACTGGTCGGCCTCGAGCATGGGCTGACCGACAGTGCCGGGGTTGGATGCGCTGTAGTGGCTGATATCCACATCGGCATAGAGCAGCCAGTGTGGGGAGAGGTCGAAGCCCGCCTTGGCAAAAGCGCCGGTCTGCTCAAACCCCATGTGAGGGCGGTGGTTGTCGGAGCGGCCATACTGCACGCCCACGGTGCTATGCCAGCGCCCCTGGCGGAGCTGGTTGCTTGCCTCGGCCTGCACGGTGCCATAGCTGCCTGCTCCTGCCGTCACCCGGGTACGCACACCGTCGGTCTGCATTCCGCGCGTAACGATGTTCACCACACCGCCCATGGCATTCGAACCATAGAGCAACGAGGCCGGACCGCGCAGGACTTCCACCCGCTCGGCCATGAGCGTATGGTAGGCATCGGCCACCGAATGCCCATAGATGCCGTTGTACTGCGGATGCCCGTCCACCAGCACCATCATCTGGCCCGAACCGGAGGAGATTCCGCGCAGCATCATACCACCCGAACCGCCGCCCGACACTCCGTAGCCCATCATACCACGGCTGGTGACCATCAGTCCGGGCACCTGCTGCATGAGGCTGGGCATGATGGCGGTACGATGCCGGGCAGTGAACTGTTCGCGCGTGAGGACGCTCACGGTGAAGGGCAGATGGCGGGTGTCGGTGGCCTCACGGCAGCCTGTCACCACCACGTCGGCCATATCCTCATGGAAAGGGATGCTGTCGGCCGCCTCGCCCTCGGCCTTTGCCACCGAAGTGGCAAGCAGACTGAGGGTGAGCAATAGTGTTGTCTTGTTCATCATCTGTATTCGTTCTCTAATCGTATTCATCGGCTGCAAAGGTAGGGGAAAGCGTCTTGGAGCCCCTTACCGAAGTTGCGGAATTGTTCACCCAAAACACGGAACATGCTCCGCCAGCGCCCAAAAGCGACAATGGCCACACCCATCAAAGGATATAGCCATTGCTGTGATGAAAGGTCACACACCCCACAGGCGGCACTCGTCGGCCACAGTAGTAGAGGGGCCGTGGCCCGGAAGGACAAGCGTGTCGGGCGGGAGGGTGAGCAGACGATGCAGTATGCTCTGGCGCTCCACATAGTCATCGCCGCCCAGGTCGGTGCGCCCCATGTTGCCCTTGAATAGGGTGTCGCCCGTGAGAACAAGGCGCTCAGAGGGCACATAAAGGGAGATGCCACCTGGAGTGTGGCCCGGAGTGGAGATGACCTGGATGTCGGTGGTTCCCAAGCGAAGCACTTCGCCCTCGGTGAGATAAGCGCCTGCAGCGGGCAACTCTTGGGTGTAGGGAATGCCCAGATGGCGTATCCACATGGGCATGGCATCATACACCGGTTGCTCAGGCTCGGCAAAGCGAGGATGAAGGCCAAACTGCCTGCATACCATGGGCAGCCCCAGGATGTGGTCGAAGTGGCAGTGTGTCTGCAGAGCCATGACGAGCCGCAGCCCCTGAGCCTCCACATAGGCTCCGAACTCGTGCTCCTCCACGGCATCGCTCATACCAGGGTCGATGACAGCCGCCTCCAGCGTCTGCTCGTCCCACAGCAGGTATGTGTTCTCTGCGAAAGAGTTGAACTCAAACTTGTGCTTCCTCATAAGGCAGTGAACACAACTTTCTTGGTCTTGAAGTACTCTTCGCTAAAATAGTCGGAGAGGCTGGTCACCATGGTGTTTCGCTTGTATGGCATGGTCTCGTGCTCCAGTTCGCCTCCCTTGAGGCAGATGAGTCCGTTGGGCAGACCATTGTGCCCCTCGCGCTTGAGCACCTTGCGGGCAATGCCGGCCAAGTCGGCCAGGGGCATCACGGCACGCGACACCACGAAGTCGAACTTCTCCTTCACATCCTCGGCTCTGCCCCATTGCACGGTCACGTTATTCAGCCCCAGAGCCTGTGCTACCTCCTCACACACATGCGTCTTCTTGCGTATGGAATCCACCAGATGGAAGTGCGAATCAGGGAAAAGAATGGCAAGGGGGATGCCGGGGAAGCCTCCACCTGTGCCCAAATCCATAATCTCGGTGCCGGGCTTGAAGTGTATGAGCATGGCGATGCCCAATGAGTGAAGCACATGATGCTCGTAGAGTGAGTCGATGTCCTTGCGTGAGATGACGTTTATCTTGCTGTTCCAGTCGTGATAGAGAGCGTCGAGAGCCTCAAACTGGCGTGTCTGCTCCTCGGTCAGATGAGGAAAGTATTTCTGTATGATCTGCATGTGTCTGATGTGTTATTGCTTGGGGAGAACGTCCTGATGGATGCAGGGAGCCAGGTCGGAGTAGGCTACGCGGGTCGTGATGAGGCCATTGGCCCAGGAAGCCACCTCGTAGGGGTTGTAGATGAACTCCACACTGTCGCGCAACAGAAGGAAGTTGTGCTCGCCCACATAAACCTGTCCGAGCGAGCAGATACCCGTGCGCTCCACCAGTTGGCTCATGGTGGTGCAGCCGTTGCTCTTCATCAGACTCTGCTCCACCAGCCCCTTCACCTCGGCCAGCTTTCCGTCCTGGAAGAAGTCGGCACGGCGTATGGCACGGCCAGTGAGCTTATTGAGGTTGACGGTACGTACTTCCCTGTTGCCGTGAGCACCGCCCGTATAGGAGAACTCATCCGTGCTGTAGGCAGCCACTCCGGGATATGAGTCGGCATGCACATCGGCACGAGTCTCAAACTGATACTTGAATGTGAAGTTGTCCTCATAGGCTGGGTCATAGAACTGATTGAGGTCGCTGGTGCAGGCGGATGCCAGTGAGTCGGCCTGCAGATGCATGGCAGAATCAACCTGGATGCCGTCTTTGCCAAAGATTTCACGCGCCAGTTCTTCGTTGAACAGGCGGGAGACCTGGTCGCTTCCCTTGGCTGCGAGCAGCGTGTAGGTGATGGTGTAGCTGGGCGCTTCCTTGCCTTCGATGAGCTTTTTGCTCAGTTGATACCTGACGGTGTCGAGCATGAGTCCTGGGGTGGAGTCCACCTGCACAGTATCTACTTGCGACTGACTACCTGTCTGATTGCCCGTGCATGCGCACGCCAGTGCCAGCAGGGGCAGCATTAGAATATTCTTTCTCATGACGTTGAATGATTATGTAAAGTAGAGCCGTGGCTCCTAAAATGTACGGATAATAGAGGTAAGGCATGATTTCCAGCGGATTCACCTGTGCCAGCCCTGCGGCTATGAGCATCTGTGCACCATAGGGGATAAGCCCCTGGGCGAAGCAGCTGAAGGTGTCGAGGATGCTGGCCGAGCGCCTGGGGTCAATATGGAATCGCGTGGCAATCTCGCGCGAAAGCGGTCCCACGGTGAGGATGGCAATGGTGTTGTTGGCTGTACATATGTCAGTAAACACCACAAGGGCGGCGATGCTGAGTTCTGCCCCACGCTTACCACTGATGCGACGCGACAGGCACTGCATGGCAAAAGTGATTCCGCCAGTGCATCGCATGCTCTCCACCAGTCCGCCCGCCAGCATGGTCACCACGATGAGTTCGCTCATGCCCATCACTCCTTCGTTCATCGCATGAAACCATCCGAAGAGGTCAAAAGCGCCAAGCGCCATGCCCAGGAAGCCCGACATGAGCGTACCAGTGGCAAGCACCAGCATGACATCCATGCCCAGCAGAGCCGCCAGCAGTATATATATATAAGGTATAACGAGCAGATAGTTGACATCCTGCGCCGCCAGCTGCGTGAGCGATGCCTGATGGGCGTTGCCTATGATAAGGTAAAGCACTATGCAGATCATGGCAGCGGGAACGGCGATGCGTACATTGCTGCGGAACTTGTCGCGCAGCCTGCACCCCTGCGTCTTGGTGGCCATGATGGTGGTATCGGAGATAAAGCTCAGGTTATCGCCGAAGAAAGCGCCGCCCACCACAATAGCCACGGTGAGAGGAAGCGGATAACCCGCCTGCTGGGCCATACCGCCCGCAATGGGAGTGAGTGCTGCAATGGTCCCCACACTGGTGCCCACACTGAGTGAAATGAAGCATGCAGCCAGAAACACACCGCACAGAATCATACCTGAAGGCAGAAGCCGCACAGCCATCTGCACCGTTGCATCGATGGCGCCAGCCTGCTTGGCAGTGGCAGCAAACGCGCCCGCCAGGATGAATATCCATATCATGGTCATTAGCCCGGGGCGGCTGGCTCCGCTCACCAGCACCTGAAAACGCTCGCCCATAGGCAGGCTGCGCATGGTGAGCAGCGAGAAACCACAGGCAATGAGAAACGCCACCGTGATGGGCACAGCGTAGAAATCGCCCGCCAGCAGACTAAGCACAAAGTACGTCAGCAGGAACACAAGCAACGGACTAAGCGATAGCAAACCTCTGCGAATACTGATTTGACCTTCCATGAGCACAAAAGTACTACTCTTTCGGCACTTTTCGCAGCACAAAGAAACAATTTTACCCCTAAAACGAATAAATAATGTGCAATTATTGCCACCGCATCAACTTATTTATCTAAATTTGCAAAGAATAATGGCACAAAGCGCTAAGAAAATACAAGGAAACCGATATGAGTAAGATTATAAGCTTGGGCGAAATCATGCTTCGACTCTCGACCCCTGGGCACAACCGCGTTGTGCAGTCGGACTCTTTCTGTGTCAACTATGGAGGGGGCGAAGCCAATGTGGCCGTGAGCCTGGCAAACTATGGAGACGAAGCTTACTTCGTGAGCAAAGTTCCCGCACATGAGGTAGGTACAGCAACAGTCAACAGCCTGCGCAAATTCGGCGTACACACCGAATTCATCGCACGAGGCGGCGAGCGTCTGGGCATCTACTTCCTGGAGTCGGGCGCCAGCATGAGACCAAGCAAGGTCATCTACGACCGCGCACACAGCAGTATCAGCGAAGCCGAAACGAGCGACTTCGACTTCGACAAGATATTCCAGGGAGCCGACTGGTTCCATTGGAGCGGCATCACACCCGCACTGAGTCCAAAGGCTGCCGAGTGTCTGAAGTCCGCATGCCAGGCTGCCAAGCGTGCAGGAGTGACTGTGAGTTGTGACCTGAACTTCCGCAGCAAACTCTGGACATCAGAGCAGGCCATCAGCATCATGACGCCTCTCATGGAATATGTGGATGTGTGCATAGGCAACGAAGAAGATGCCGAGAAGACGCTGGGCGTGAAGAACACAGCCGACGTGAACGGCGGAAAGACCGATGCAGAGTGCTACATGGATACCTGCCGCACGCTGCAGAGCCGCTTCGGGTTCAGCATAGTAGCCAGCACACTGCGCGAGAGCCTGAGTGCATCGCACAACGGATGGAAGGCAATGCTCTATGACGGAAAGGAGTTTTACCAGAGCAAGCGCTACGACATCCTGCCCATCGTTGACCGCGTGGGAGCCGGCGACAGCTTCTCAGCAGGACTCATCCACGGCCTCACCTCGGGCATGCAGCCCGCCCAGGCACTGGAGTTTGCCGTGGCAGCCAGCGCCCTCAAGCACACCATCCCGGGTGATGTGAATATGGTGAGCGAAGCCGAAGTGCTCGCATTGGCAAACGGCAACGGCAACGGCCGCGTGCAGAGATAAACAGAAAAAGGCAGAGAAATGGCAAGATACGACAAGATGCAGGTCATGAACAAGATGGCCTCCACAGGCATGGTGCCTGTATTCTATCACCCAACCCCCGAAGTGGCCTGCCAAGTGATGCAGGCATGCTACGACGGAGGTGTACGTGTGTTTGAGTTCACCAACCGTGGCGACTTTGCACACGAGGTGTTTGCCCGATGCACGAAGTATGCCGGCGAGCATTGTCCCGACATGGCAGTGGGCGTAGGCTCGGTGGTGGACGCACCCACAGCCGCTCTCTATATCCAGATGGGCGCATGCTTCATTGTGGGTCCGCTGCTCAATGCCGAAGTGGCACGTGTATGCAACCGCCGCCAGATACCTTATGTACCCGGATGCGGTACTGTGAGCGAGATAGGTATGGCGCAGGAACTGGGTTGTGAAGTGACGAAACTTTTCCCGGGTGACGTATATGGACCGGCCTTTGTAAAGGCTGCTATGGCACCTTGCCCCTGGTCACGTATCATGGTCACAGGCGGTGTGGTACCCGAAGAGGACAACCTGCGCGCATGGTTCCAGGCAGGAGCGTTCTGCGTGGGTATAGGCAGCAAACTCTTCCCCAAGGGGAGTGTGCAGGCACAGGACTGGGATGCTGTGAGAGAACGATGCCGAAGCGTGCTCGACACCATACGGCAAATACGCAAATGAATAAAATAAGGGGAGACGCGACCAAGGGTCTCCCCTTTTTTCGTAACTTTGCAGCAATTATAAAGAAAACGCAACGAAATGTCAGCCAAAAAGAAGATAAAGCAGCGGTGGTTTGTGCCTGCCGGACTGGAGCCAACCGAGATGGACCAGAAAATCATGGAGTGGCAGGAGAAAGGCAAGATAGTGCCCACACGCGATCTCATCAAAACACACGAGCAGATAGAGGGGATACGTCAGGCAGGAGTGCTCAACACTGCCGTGCTCGACCTGGTGGCAGAGAAAATCCACGAGGGTATGAGCACACTGGAGATAGACCAACTCGTGTATGACTTCACCACCAAGCACGGAGGAGTGCCTGCTCCGCTCCACTACGAAGGATTTCCCAACAGCTGCTGCACGAGCATCAACGACGTGGTGTGCCACGGAATACCCTCGGCCGACGACATTCTCATCGAGGGCGATATAATCAACGTGGACTGTACCACCATACTCAACGGCTACTACGCTGATGCCAGCCGAATGTTCGTCATCGGCAAGACTACCCCCGAGAGACAGCGTCTGGTGGATGTGGCATGGGACTGCCTGAAAGCAGGCGAAAAGGTGTGCCAGCAGCCCTACGTATTTGTTGGCGACATAGGAAATGCAGTGGCCAAGTTGGCACACGCCAACGGCTACACTGTGGTACGCGACCTTTGCGGGCACGGAGTGGGAGTGGAATTCCACGAGGAGCCTGATGTGGTGCACTACGGACGCAAGGGCACCGGAATGCTGCTCGTGCCGGGAATGACCTTCACCATCGAACCCATGATCAACGAGGGCGACTGGGAAGTGTGCGGAGATGCCGAAGACCCCACCGAGTGGATTGTTCTCACCGAGGACGGAACCGACAGCGCACAGTGGGAACACACCTATCTGATGACAGAAAACGGTGTGGAGATTCTGACACATTAAGGTTTCCGCGCACACTATAATAATAAGGAAAGAGGGAAGAGGGACAATTCCCCCACACAACAAGTTTCACGAAGAGACTCTTCCTGCACGCTCCCGGACAGACAGAAAGGGAGAAAACGGAACTAAGATACGAGAAGGAGAAAGACAACAATGACAATGGACAAAGACAAGAGCGTATATATACTGGGTATCGAAAGCAGCTGCGACGACACTTCGGCAGCCGTGATGCGCGACGGAATACTGCTGAGCAACGTGACTGCCAGTCAGGCAGTGCACGAAGCCTACGGAGGTGTGGTACCCGAGTTGGCCAGCCGTGCACACGAGAAGAACATCGTACCCGTGGTGGATCAGGCACTCAAGCAGGCTGGCATAGAGCGCGAACAGTTGAGTGCCATTGCCTTCACACGTGGTCCCGGACTGATGGGTTCGCTGCTGGTAGGAGTTTCCTTTGCCAAGGGACTCGCCGCATCATTGGGCATACCCATGATTGACGTCAACCATCTGCAGGGTCACATTTTGGCGCACTTTATCCATACCGAGGGCGATGACTACGTCTCCCCCACCTTCCCCTTCCTGTGTCTGCTGGTGAGCGGAGGCAACAGCCAGATAGTGCTGGTGAAGTCATACAAGGACATGGAAATCATCGGCCAGACCATCGACGATGCCGCTGGCGAAGCCATCGACAAGTGTTCCAAGGTGATGGAACTGGGCTACCCCGGCGGCCCCATCATCGACCGTCTGGCCAGACAGGGAAATCCCGATGCGTTCCAGTTCTCCAAGCCCAACATCCCAGGCTATGACTACAGCTTCAGCGGACTGAAAACCAGTTTCCTCTATTCGCTGCGCGACTGGGTGAAGGACGATCCCAATTTTGTACAGAACCACCTCAACGACCTGGCAGCCTCCCTCGAGAAGACCATCGTGGATATTCTGATGAAGAAGCTACGCATGGCTGCCAAGGATTTGCGCATCAAGCAGGTGGCAGTGGCAGGCGGCGTATCGGCCAACACAGGATTGCGCAACGCCTTCCTCGACCATGCCAAGCGCTACGGCTGGAAAGTGTTCATCCCCAAGTTCGGCTACACCACCGACAATGCCGCCATGATAGCCATGGCAGGTACATTCAAGTTCCACGACCACAACTTCTGCCCCATGTCGGCACCCGCCTACTGCCGCGGTACCATCTGAATTCCGCACCTTGGCATCCCACCTGTGCACACCAAAGAGGACGAAAACACAACCGTTTGGAAATAAAAGCAGGTAAATGCTTGTGTGTTACAAACTTTTGCTGTACCTTTGTGCCTTGTTTGGAAGAAGTTGTATTTGGAATAGTAAAAAGAAGAATGAAATGTCTAAGATTTGTCAAGTTACAGGGAAGAAGGCCATGATTGGCAATAACGTTTCACACTCAAAGCGTCGCACTAAGAGACATTTTGATGTGAATCTCTTCACCAAGAAGTTCTACTATGTAGAGGAAGACTGCTGGATCAGCCTGAACATCAGTGCAGCTGGCCTGCGTCTGATAAACAAGGTAGGTCTGGACGCAGCGCTGAAGAACGCTGTGGCTCAGGGCTTTTGTGATTGGAAGAACATTAAGGTTATCGGTTAACAGACTTTAGGAGTAAACACGCGATATGGCAAAGAAAGCTAAAGGCAACAGAGTACAGGTTATTCTGGAGTGTACAGAGATGAAGCAGAGCGGTCTGCCCGGCACTTCTCGTTATATTACCACCAAGAACAGGAAGAATACTCCCGAGCGTCTGGAGTTGAAGAAGTACAACCCCATCCTCAAGAAGGTGACTGTTCACAAGGAGATTAAGTAATAACTCTTAAGATTCAAGACAATGGCAAAGAAAGTAGTGGCTACGCTCCGTACCGGTAAGAGCGACGGACGTTCCTATACAAAGGTTATCAAGATGGTGAAGAACCCTCAGAATGGTTCCTACTCTTTCGACGAGCAGATGGTACCTAATGAGGCAGTAAAGGACTTCTTCAAGAACTAATTTTCTCTCGAGGAAGAACCAAACATAAAAGCACAAAGGCGGGAATGACTCAATGTCACTCCCGCCTTTTCTATTATCAGCAAAGACCACTCTCTTCACCCCATAATGGTTTCCCGAAAGGAAATCCATGGGAAATCGCTATAAACCTGGCTCACCCGACAAACCTAGGGAATTAAGCATACAACCTTGTAACTCTGAAAAGGAAGAACCTTATATCCGTCACTCCTCTCAAGGACGCTCTGAATGCCTTTATCTTCGCATTGAATGATTCTGTAAAGGCATTTATCGAGTGAGCCGAAATACCTCCTGAACCAAGTCTATTTGATTAGAGGAGGCTTACTTTTTGAAAAAAGCCCGAAGTCCAGTTTTAAAGGACTTCGGGCAGGATATTTATGCTCTTTGGAGTTTTATCGGACAACAATAATGTTCATTACAGTTTGAACGTGGCCCTGAGCATGACGGTTCTGCCGCAGAGGGTGTAGTCACAAGTGTAGGTGTTGATGCCGTTGAAGATGGTATAGGCGTAGTGGCGCTGGTTCAGGAGGTTGTCGAGTTCGAGGCGGAGGACGAGACGCTTGCATTTGTACTGGGCGGAGGCGTTGAAGAGTGACATACGCTTGTATTGGTCGGCGGTGAGCTGGCGGCGCACGTGGTCATAGTCCAGTGAGAGGTCGAGGGTGGCGATGGGGAAGATGTGGACAGCACCGCTGTGGGAGATGGAGGTGGTAGTATTACTTTTTTCGGAATAACGGGACCGCGACCAACCGTAATTGATGTCGTACCGCAGTTCGAGCCAAGGGACGGGGGTGATGGTAGTGTTGCCGTGCAGGGCATAGCTGTTCGTGCGAGTATCGATGGCGGTCTCGTTCACGGCCTGTTCGCCGCTGCCAAAACTGTAGCGGCCGTTTGCACCGAACTTGGCGAAGAGCGAGGGGATGTTCTTCGTGGCGGCTACGGAGAAACTGGTGGAGCTGCTGCGGCTGTCGCGAAGCAGAGATGTATTGCTGATGTCGTTGCCGCTGACGCTCTGTGACGTGAGCGTGTTCTGCTTGCCCTCGCTGTGGCTGGCGGCGAGGCTCAGCGTGAAGTACTGCATGGGCAGTTGCCACTTCCACTCTCCCGACGTGTGCCAGGTGTCGGACTCGCCAATGATGCCTGACGAGGTGCGCACCGAGCGATAGTCAACCTGCATCGGCTCCGTCAGCAGCGTCATCATGTCGCCAATCGAGGTAGTGTAGCCCGTCGAGATCGACAGCTTGCTGTTGGCCGAGAAGGTGTAGTTGATGCCCATCGAGGGATTGAACACGGGCTTTGTGTAGTTGAGTTTGTTATAGTACAGTCCCTTCAGCGCAGCACCGATGCCCGTACTCAGGTAGAAGCGGTGGTTCTTGGAATGAATCTCGAAGCCGGGGTTGAGAGTCGGCGTGAAGGCCCAGCCGCGAATGTCGTTTCTATCTGTTGGAGAGGATTTCAAATCCCCGACTCCTAAGTTGCGAAGTTCGTATTCGCCACAACGTTCTGTTTCCAAGTCATCATACATTGCTGACACGCTGACGGGCAGGTTCAGCCAGAACGACGAGCCGATGGGGATTTGAAATGACGAGCCGACGTTCATACTGAGCGTCGAGGACTGCGCCGTCTGACCGTAGTCCATACTGTCTTGGCTGAAAGACAGCCTTAGCGTTGGTGTCCGCTTGAACGACACGTTGGCATGAACGTGTCGCCGGTCACCCTTCTCAGTTCTGCTCATCCAGAAGAATTCGTTGCACACCTCAAACGATGATGTCTTCCGCCGCTGCTCCACCAGCGACTCATTGGCCACCACATCCCCCTCGTTCTGCTCAAACTTCCCTTTGAGCACAAACGTCTCGCTGAGATACACGCGATCTGCGTTCTTCAGGTAGTTCACCGACAGCTTCGGCAGGTGAATTTTTGTTATTGGCGATATCTGTTCGCTCATGGTCACGTAATCGCTACCGTTGGCCAGGTACGTCGTACTCTGGCTGGTGTCGTGCGTAGCGCGGTGGTAGCTGTAGTCGGCGTTCACCTTCATGGTCGTGAACGAGTCCGTACGCAGGATTTCGTTCACAGTTGCCATGCCGTTACGCTGGTAGAGGTACAGCCCCTGCGGAGGCGCACCGCCATCGAAGCCGCCAAAGAGGCTTGTGGCGCAAGTGCTCACGTCCGAACCGCCGAAGTGGTCGTACATGTCGGCCCGTGCAAAGTCCTTGTAGTTTCCACCCTTCACCGAGCAGATGGTCTGGAACTTGTTCGTGAACATCATGCCAGTCAGTCCCAGCAGGGCTTGTAACTTATCGTTGCCGTCCTCCATGTAGCCCGCCCCCGCCTCCTCCTGTCCGAACGGTTTGAACTTTGCCTTGTTCGACAGTCTGATGTTCATCAACACTTCGTTGCTCGGCACGTCCTTCTCCACCCGTCGGCTGTGGTGATTACGCACTATCTCGACATTCGTCACATAATCCGCAGGAATGTTCCGCGTCGCAAGGTTATACTTGCCGCCCAGCAGGTCCATCCCCTCGATGTTGAACTGCGAGATGGGCTTGCCCATATAACTGATGCCACCATTCTTCGACACATCGACTCCCGGAAGCCGCTTCAGTCCATCCTCCAGCGTCACGTCACCCTTGCCAAGAAACGACGCCAGGTTATGGCTCAGCGTGTCGCCCTTCTGCCGCAGCATGTCAGGCTTCACCGTCACCTCTTTCAGGCTGATTCTCTTCATAGTCAGCAGCATGTTCACCTTGGTCACCCGCTCCTTCAGCGTCACACGTTCCGACTCCTTCTCATAGCTGATGTGATTGAACTGTAGTGTCACCTCCCCCGTCGGCGCACTCTTGACCTCCAGCGCATACTCGCCCTTCGCATTCGTGCTGGTAAACGCCAGCGTCTTCGTGCCGATTACCATTTTCACAATGACATCATTCACGGGCTTGTTCTGCAAATCTATCACCCGCCCCGTCACTCGCACCTGAGCGGATGCATGGACGGTCAGTGCTATATATAATATAATGTACAGGAGTCGCTGCATATCTGTCTTATTCCTTTTCCAGCGGTTGATATACGTGGGCCTTCGTCAGCAGCGGATGACCGCCATTGGCAAAGAGAAGTTGCTGGCCGTTGTGGTTGAAGACGTTCATGTCCGTGATACTGCCCTGAAGATTGGGCACATAGTACATGGGATTCTTGGCATATTGGCGGTTGCTAAGAATTTCGTTCTTATGCTTCAACAGTTTGGCGTATTTCATACGGAGCACATCGACCCTTTGCTCTGGGGCTGTAATGGGCGATGCCTCTTGGCGAAGCCCTGCAAGGCAGAACGTGTGCGCCTCACTCTCTGCTTTCACTATCAGTCCCGGCAGACCGCGCATCCGCCACGAGCTGAGCCGTGTCAACAGTCTCTTCTTGTACCTGCACTCCTATCGTCAGTGTAAGGGCCGTCATGGTTGCTAAAATATTTTTCATTGTTGTTAATGTTTTATTGGGGTGCTGTTCCTTCTGTCTGCCTTTTCAATAATATCTATCAGTTTCTTCAATTCCTCTTGGTTGAACTTTTCCTGTAGTTCATATGGTGGAGGCCATAACAGTGACGCCACAGGAAACGACGGATGGATGCTTTTGTAATCATACTTTTAATATTTTAGGGTTATTATAAGGGTATAACAAGGGCTGTCCGTCATTTTGACGGATAATCAATTGTTGTCAATAAGATAGGGCTACGACAGTTGATCTTCGGTCTTCTTCCTCCTTGCAAGGCATAGTGCAAACAAGCCTGCTCTCTGCTCTTGCCTCGTTTTTCAGTTGAGTTGGTACGTTATAGGCAAGGTCACTTTAGCACGAACAGGCATGCCTTGTTTTTGCCCTGGCTCAAACGGAGGCATACCTCGGATAAGTTCCTCTGAATACTCCTGCAAAGCACGGATTCCCTTTTCTGTGTCAGTGGAGGATATTTCGCTTCGTTCCTGCCGATTGGAAGTCACCACAATGTTGCTTTTACCTGACGCAGGCGAAGGCTCCAAGGCTTTCACTTGCGTGATGCTCCCATCCTCTTCAACGAAGAACTCCACGTTGACGGCTCCTTCTACGTCATTTTCGATGGCAATATTCGGATAACGTATATGGTGGGAAATGTATTTATACATAGCTTCATCGCCACCATGGAATTGGGGAATTTGTTCAACATTGTCAAAGTTAGTGTTCTCTGGACTTGTCCCAGGTTTCAACCCGTCGTTATTGGCAGGAACAGATACGGTCTTTGTCTCAACGTATATTGTTTTCCGGCTTTTCAACACGGTAACATGTTCTATTGTGCTGGGGTCGATGGCCTTCTGTTCTTCTTGTGTCAAGAGCTTGCCGTTGAGATAGGTCGTGTATATCTCGGCTTTGGCTGACACCCACAAACAAGCTGCAAGGGCAGGAAGGAAATATAGCAGTTTGATCCGTGACAAACGGGATGAACGACCGCAATGCATCATGGCAAAACGCTTCTTCACAGCTCCACGGCGTAGAGTGTTCATGATGGGCAGAACCTGTGTCTGTACTGCTTTGCGCACCAGCAGATGCTCGTATTCATCCAACGTCACGCCTCCCTGCAATACCGCCTCGTCTGCCTGAAACTCATGCACATCCACCAGGTCTTGACGTAACATCCACGCAAAAGGCAGGAACCATAATAGGCTGCAGGTGAGGTCGCAGAGAACCACATCCCACGAATGTCTCATCCTTACGTGCGCAAGTTCATGATTGATGACTGGTTCTGCATTCTGTTTCAGGTCGATAGGACCAATGATAATCCAGTACATCCAGCAGCAGGGCTGTTTGATTTTCATATCCAGCATAAGATGAACATCTTTCGTAACTATTGTGGCAACGACGTAAGAGGCGCGCCAGAGTCAAAAGTCGTAACAGATAAATGGCGAGCGCGAAAGCAATACCAATTATATATATGTATGCCAGATAGCGCACCCAAAGCCCCGGTGTTGCGTCCTCGCTTTCTTGGGCAACGAATGTGGCATCAGCATTATTCGCATCAGATGACAGGCTCATCAGCGGCTCCTCAATTCTGGTAAGCATCGCATCCATAGCTGTCGGTTCATCAGTATGCAAAGGCAAGAGCGGAAGTAGCGGACTCACCACAAGAATAGCTAACAGCACGGCACGGTTCAGGCGGTGGTACGTTTCGCGCCGGAGCAGAAGCCTAAAGAGCGAGTAGAACAGTGTCAGTGTCACCGCCCACCGAATAGCGTAGATAATAAATGCAGCCATACGTCAGCCCTCCTTACGCTTTAGGTCAGCCAGATATTGAAGCAAATCCGCCTCGGTGACCTTCTCCTCCTGCATCAGTGCCGACACTACACTCATATATGAGTCACTGAAGAAACGATTGATAACACTCGACAATCGCCCTCTTCCGTATGATTGCTTGTCCACAATAGGCCGATAAACGAAGCCGCGTCCTTTCGGTTCATGCGTAAGATACTCTTTCTTTTCCAATGCCTGAAAAATCTGCGCAATGGCGTTAGCGCTTGGACGAGGTTCCGGATAGAGTGTCGCCACGTCCTTTGGAGCACACTGGCCAAGTTGCCAAATCAGCTCCATTACTTCCTCTTCTTTGCTTGTTAGCTTCTCCATAATTCATCAACCATTAGCACTACTGTCCGGTTAAAACCGGTAATTAAAGATTCTAAAATACTGACATACAAA
>OOBO01000357.1_pt1 | contig 41482 bp, 28 predicted proteins | sample 1671031 | NCBI WGS metagenome assembly OOBO01 (sample SAMN06348115, study PRJEB24527) | human gut metagenome | biome: human gut; feature: ankylosing spondylitis patient; material: feces | host: Homo sapiens | place: China | collected 2015-10 | reverse complement strand
TGCCGGCGATTTCCTGTCGGACGACGTCGCTGCGAAAATCGCCTCCGAGGATCTGTTGATGATCGTCGAACTGGCCGTGGAGCGAATGCCCGAACAGCGGCAGCGGGTCTTCCGTCTGAGCCGTTACGAACGGCTGTCTCATCAGGAGATCGCCCGGGAACTGGGGATCACTACCAAAACGGTGGAATACCACATCCGCACGGCGCTCGCCGAACTGAAAAAAATCATCGGCGTCATCGCCTTCTTCTTCTGATTCTTCCGCCTCACGCCTCCCGGCAGACAAAGACGACACGAAAATTGTTGTCTTTTTTTATTTGCAAAAAAAATCATCCGATTTTGTTTTTTAATAAAATAAGTTTAATTTTGAAATGTATTCGAAACACAATCGAAACACAAACAAGTTATATTTGAAAAGTTTTTCAGACAGAAGCGACACGGTAAACAGATGGTTACCATATATATAATGGAAGATGCGAAGGCCGGCAGGGCCGCAAACGGAGACTTCGGGACGGAGTCCCCGACCGGGTCTTTCCGGGCCTTCGAGGTGTCCAAACAACCGGATTTACAAAACGCGGACAAATAAAAAAATTATAATCGAAGAACTTAAAATGAAAAACGTATTAAAGTATCTGTTACTGGCACTCATCGCCGTCTCGCAACTCTTCGCCTGCGGCGGCAGCGATGACGAAAAGACCCCCGCGGATAATTTCGACGTGCAATTCACGGTTCCGGGGTCGGTAGACGTCACCGAAGGCGGCGAGTGCACTTTCGCCGTAAGTGGGGGGGGGAAATCGCCCCTGACCACAGACACATTCATTCTTGAGTCGGACGCAGGCATCTCCTACGTCTGCCCCATCGTCAACACCTCTTCCGACAGTTTCACCGTACGCCTGGCCGACGGGTGTGAAACGGGTTACTACAAAGTCTTCGTCAAAAGAGACGCGCGCAAAAAATCGTTCGGAAGAATCTACATCAACATCGTCGAAGACATAGATTTCAAACCGGATGCAGGCACCACGGTCTACGGGATCGTGTCGTCGGCCGGCGTCGGCGTGGAGAACGTCGTGGTCTCCGACGGCGCGGAGGTGACCGTCACGAACGAGAAGGGCATCTACCAGCTCAAATCGGCCAAAAAGTGGGGATATGTCTTCATCTCCGTCCCGAGCGGCTACGAAGTTCCGTCCGTCGGGGTGCTCCCGCAGTTCCACCGCGCGCTCAAAAACAGCGCCGACGTCGTCGAACGGGCCGACTTCAAGCTCGAAAAGGTCGACGGACAGGACTCCTACAAGATCTTCATGCTGGGCGACATGCACCTCGCCAACCGAACGGGCGACCTGGGACAGTTCGCCCAGTTCACCTCCGACCTTACGGACTACATGACCCGCCACAAGGGCGAGAAGATGTATGCGCTCACCCTCGGGGACATGACCTGGGACCTCTACTGGTATTCGAACAGCTACTATTTCCCCCAGTACCTGAACACCATCAACAGCCAGATCAAGAATCTGCAGATCTTCCACACCATGGGCAACCATGACAACGACTTCCAGACCAGGTCGGACTACGATGCGGCGGTCAAATATGTGGATCAGATCTGCCCGACCTACTATTCGTTCAACATCGGCAAGGTCCATTACGTCGTCATGGACGACATTGATTGCAGCAGCTACGACGGGAGCACTTCCCGCAACTATGTCAAGAGCCTCTCCGCCGAGCAGCTGGACTGGCTGGCGAAAGACCTGTCGCACGTGGCCAAGACGACCCCCGTCGTCGTTGCCATGCATGCGCAGGTGTTCTATCCGACCACATCGGGATTCAAGATCGACCACGATCAGGTCAACACCCTGCGGCTTTTCGACATCCTCGACGGATATACCGTCCGCTTCGTGACGGGGCATACCCACAAACTTTTCAACGTGACGCCCGACGCTCCGATCGTGGACGGGCATAACTTCCGGGAGTATAACTCCGGCTCGGTATGCGCTTCGTGGTGGTGGTCCGGCAACCTCACGCCCGGAATCCACATCGGAACCGACGGAACTCCGGGCGGCTACGGCATCTGGGATGTCACGGGAACCGATTTCCAATGTCTCTACAAATCGACCGGATGGCCCGAAGAGTACCAGTTCCGCAGCTACGACCTGAACAACGTGCATTTTTCGATGGCCGACGTTCCGCTGATGCCTTCCGACATCTCCGCTTCGGTCAAGAACGCCTATATGCAATATGTCAACGCCTATCCGCAGAACAACGACAACGAGGTGCTGATCAACATCTGGAACTGGAATTCGGACTGGACGCTGAGCGTCGTCGACGAAAACCGCAAGACGCTGCCCTACACCGAAGTCTGGGCCTACGACCCGCTCCATATCGCAGCGCTCTCGGTCAAGCGGTTCAACAACGCGGGACTCAAGTCGACCCCGTCGTTCATCACCGACAAGTTCACGCACTTCTTCAAGGTGAAGGCGGACGATGCGGACACCGACCTTGTGATCACCGTCAAGGACGAATTCGGAAACGAGTGGACCGAAAACATGCAGCGGCCGAAAGCATTCTCCACGGATGCCTACCGCCGCAAGTGATTTTCGCTACATACCCAACCACAATCATCATTTACTAACCAACAAACACAGATCTTATGAGAGTATTAAGACCACTGGTTCTATCTCTTCTTCTGGTATTGGGAGGGGGAATAACAGCCCTTTCGGCCCAGAACAGGGAGGTGTCGGGAAAAGTCCTCGACGCCAATCAACAGCCGCTCGTGGGTGTAGCCGTTCTGGTCGATGGTACGACCAAAGGCGTCACAACCTCTGAAAACGGCACCTTCAAAATCCAGGTTCCGTCGGGAGAAGCCGTTCTCCAGGTCACCTGCCTGGGTTACCTGCCCCAGAAAGTGACGGTTCCCTCAAGCCGGAACAGCATCACGATCTACCTGCAAGAGGACGCCATCATGCTCGATGCAACCGTCGTAATCGGCTACGGTACGCAGAAAAAAGTCAACCTGACCGGCGCCGTTGCGACCGTAGGGAGCAAGGAGCTCGAAAACCGCGTCACCCATTCGCTGGGCAGCATGTTGCAGGGTTCCGTAGCGGGTCTCAACATCACCACCTCCTCGGGTAAACCCGGCAGCACGCCGGCGATCAACATCCGCGGCGTCAACTCGATCAACTCGGCCGACCCGCTCGTGCTGATCGACGGCGTGGTGGGCGACCTGAACCGCGTCAACCCCAACGACGTGGAGTCGATCTCGGTCATCAAGGACGCTTCGGCGGCAGCCGTCTACGGCGCCCGCGCAGCCTTCGGCGTCATCCTGGTCACCACCAAGAACGGCTCGGCCCAGGACGGCAAGGCGACGGTGCGTTACAGCGGCCGTTTCGGCTGGGAGGAGGCCACGACCTCGACCGACTACGAGAACCGCGGTTACTGGTCGGTCTATACGGTCAACAAGTTCTGGCAGGCCGACTCCGGAACGAACTATGTCAAATACAACGATCACGACATGCAGCAGCTGCTGGCGCGCGTGAACGACAGGACCGAGCATCCCGACCGTCCGTGGGTCGTCGAAGAGATCCGCAACGGCCGCAAACAGTGGGTCTACTACGGCAACTACGACTGGTGGGACATGCTCTTCCAGCAGCGTCGGCCCGTGCAGCAGCACAACATCTCGCTCAGCGGCGGCACGAAGGACATCAAATACCTCGTCTCGGGCGCCTATGACCGCCAGGAAGGTATTCAGCGCGCACATCCCGACGTGTATAACAAGTACAACCTGCGTGCGAAACTCGATTTTCGGATCAACCGGTGGGCAACGCTCTCGAACAACACGTCGTTCTTCTCGTCGAATTACAAGTCTCTGGGAGACGGCAGCGTAGACAACACCATCGCTTACAGCGCCCGCCACGCACTGGCCAACTTCCCCATGAAGAACCCCGACGGATCGTGGCTTTACAGCACGCCGTATCTCGATTACAAGATCGCCAACGGACGCCACATCCTGCTCAACGAGGGCACGCACCGCAACGTCGACCGCTCGAACGACTTCTCGAACACGACACGCCTGGTCATCACGCCGTTCAAGACGTTGAGCATCACGGGTGACTTCACCTACCGCCTCTACCAGAACCGCAATACGAGCCGCAGTTCCGCAATGAACTACCGCGAATACCCCGACGGGCCGCTGCTCGCCTACGACACGGGCGCCGGCATGAACCAGCTCGACGAAGTGGTTCAGACGCGCAACTACTATTCGGCCAACGTCTACGCCAACTACGACGAAACGTTCGGCGAGGCGCACCACGTGTCGGCAACCGCCGGATTCAACTACGAAACGTGGTCCAGCAAGAACGTCTCGGTGGCAGGCATCAACCTCTCCTCCATAAACCTCGACGACCTGAATCTGGCAACGGGCTCTCCCACGGAGGGCGCTTACGGCGGCGGCCAGAACGAATACGCCCTGGCAGGCTTCTTCGCCCGTATCAACTACGACTACAAAGGGCGCTACCTCTTCGAGGTGAGCGGACGCTATGACGGATCGTCGCGTTTCGCACCGGGCAACCGCTGGGGCCTGTTCCCCTCGGCATCGGCCGGATGGCGCATCTCCGAGGAGCCGTTCTTCGGCAACGCCAAAGACCTGGTGGACAACCTCAAGCTGCGCGCTTCGTTCGGCAGCCTGGGCAACCAGAACGTGTCGTCCTACTACACCTACATGCGCCTGATCACGAACAAGGATTTCAGCAACTACACCTTCGACGGCAGCATAAAGGGCAAATACTCCTCGCTGGGCGCCCCCGTAGCCTCCGACCTGACCTGGGAAACCGCCCAGCAGTGGGACCTGGGTCTGGATCTCACCATGCTGAACAACCGGCTCAACTTCACCGGCGACGTCTACATCCGCGACACGAAGGACATGCTGACCGACGGAATGGCGCTGCCCGGCGTATACGGGGCCGATTCGCCCAGCATGAACTCCGCCGAACTGCGCACGAAGGGTTATGAACTCTCCGTCAGCTGGCGCGACCAGTTCAAACTCGCCGGCAAACCGTTCGAATACAGCGTCGGTTTCAACATCAGCGACTACAAGAGCGTCATCACCAAATACGACAACAACCCGAACAAGTCATTGACCAACCTGACAAAGGGAGATTATTACGTCGGCATGGAGATCGGCGAAATCTGGGGCTTCAAGACCGACGGGTTCTTCAAGACCACCGAAGAGGCGCAGGCCTATGCCAAAGAGGTCGACCTGAGTTACAGCACGGGCCGTCTGACCGGCGGCTGGCAGGCCGGCGACCTGAAGTTCGTCGACCTCGACGGCAACGGCGTCTGGGGAGTCGGCAACGACACCGTCGACAAGCCGGGCGACCGGACGATCCTGGGCAACTCGCTCCCGACGCTCTCCTACGGCATCAACGCCTCGATCCGCTGGATGGGCTTCGACGCTTCGGTCTTCTTCCAGGGAACCGGCAACCACTACTGGTATCCCCACGGAGAAATGATGCCTTTCTGGGGCTGCTATTCCTATCCCTACCTCTCCTACCTCCCGACGGATTTCCTCGGCAAGGTATGGGCGGAGGACAATCCCAACTCCTATTTCCCGCGCGCAAGAGCCTATTCTTCATCGGGAGGTTATCTGAGCAAGGTCAACGACCGTTACCTGCAAAATATCCGCTACCTGCGCCTGAAAAACCTGACCGTCGGCTACACGATCCCCGCGACCCTCACCAAGAAGGCCGGCATCGACCAGATCCGCATCTATTTCTCGGGCGAGAACCTCTGCTACTGGTCGCCGCTCAAAAAGAACTCCAAGTACGTCGATCCCGAAGCGGCTATCAACCGTTCCGGCGTGAACAACAACGCCTACTATCCGTGGGCCAAGACGTTCATGTTCGGCATCGACATCACCTTCTAATAATTTCAAAATCCGAATACCATGAAGCGATTAATCATACTGGCAGCAACGCTGATTGCAGGATTATCGGCCTGCGACTCCCTGCTGGACAAAGAACCGTTGGATCGGGTGACGCAGTTCGACTACTTCAAGACGAGAAGCGACCTGGAACTCTTCTCCAATCCCTTTTACGACAACCTGCTGGACAAGACGCCCTACGATGAGCAGAACGACCTGCTCGTTCAGATGACCCTCTCCGATGTTCTCTACGGAGGCGACAAGCGCACCGTTCCGAACACCGGCGGCGGCTGGTCGTGGGGCAACCTGCGCCGCATAAACACCCTGCTGGAATATGTCGATCAATGCGAGGACAAGAAGGCCGTGACCGAATATACGGCCCTGGCCAAATTCTTCCGCGCCGCCTTCTATTTCGACAAGGTGAAACGCTTCGGCGACGTGCCCTGGTACGAGGTGCAGCTCGGCTCGGCAGACGAAGCGCTCTACAAACCGCGCGATTCACGCGAACTGATCATGACCAATATGATCAAGGATATCGACGAAGCCATCAACAGCGGCGGTCTTACGGAGGATATATCGACCTACCGCGTCAACAAATGGGCGGCGCTGGCGCTGAAAGCGCGGTTCTGCCTCTTCGAGGGAACCTACCGCAAATACCACGGCATCAACCTCGAAGGACATGACTACACCTATTATCTGGAGGAAGCTGCCAAGGCCGCCAAAACGATCATCGACGAAGGTCCCTACAAGCTCTACTCCACCAAAAATCCGGACAAGGACTACATGATGCTCTTCGCACAGGAGAATGCCAGCACCGAAGAGTATATCCTCGCCATCCGGAACAGCTACGAGGCCCAAGTCTACCACAATGCGACGGCCTACACGCTGCTGCCGACACAGGGCCGCCCGGGCTACACCCGCAAATTCATCAACATGTACCTGATGAAGGACGGCAAGGCATTCACCGACAAATTTAAGACAGAGTGGCAAACAATGCCTTTCACCGAGGAGGTGAAGGACCGCGACCCGCGCCTGGCGCAGTCGATCCGCACCCCGGGTTACAAGCGCATCGGCGCCAAGCGGGTACAGGGACCCGATCTCGGCGTCACGATCACCGGCTACCAACCCATCAAATTCGTTCAGGACACGACGGCCTCGGGAGGACAGATCGACCGCAACGACCGTTCGACCTGCGACATGCCGGTTTTCCGCTATGCCGAAGTGCTGCTCAACTATGCCGAAGCCAAGGCCGAACTGGGAACGCTCACGCAGAACGATCTGGCGATCACCGTCAACGAAATCCGAAGCCGGGTGGGAATGCGGGGCCTCGACATGAGGGATCTCGACAAACAACCCGACTGGTATCTTTCGTCCGAGGAGTACGGCTATCCCAATGTGACCGGCTCCAACGAAATCGTAAACGCCATTCTGGAAATCCGCCGCGAACGAACCGTCGAGCTGATCCAGGAGGGTTTCCGCCTTCAAGATCTGTATCGCTGGAAAGCCGGCTATTGCATCGACCAGGCCATTTCCGGCATGTATTTCCCGGGCCCCGGCGAATACAAGCTTGCGGGCAAAGAAACGGCCGATCTGATTCTCTATAAGGCAGGAGAGACCAAACCCCAAGCCGGCGAAGGAGTTTCGGTATACGAACTCGGTTCGGACATCATTCTCTCCGAGGGGGACAAAGGCTATGTCTACTATCACAAAACCGTAGAGAATCTGCGCACTCCGTTCAACGAGGAACGCGATTACCTCTACCCGATTCCCAGCGGCGAGCGTTCGCTCAACCCGAACCTCACGCAGAATCCGGGATGGAGCGACGGACTCGATTTTTAAGTCGGAAATAACCTAAAAAACAAGATTATGAGATTTGTAAAATATATGACAGCCCCGATCCTCATGGCGGCCCTATGTTCCTTCTGGGGCTGCGACAAGGATGAGGACCACCTTTCCGAAGCTGTTCTGGCGAGCGCCAACACCTTGAATTTCGAAGCGGAAAGAGCGGCGGAAAAGATCATCACCATCTATGCCGACGCCGACTGGGTGACGGAAGTCCCCGACTGGGTGACGGTCACGCCCAACTCGGGAACCGGCGTCATGGACGTGACGGTTTCGGTGACCGACAACATGCGCGACGGCGCGGAGGACAACCCCCGCAAGGCCACCCTCGTCTTCAAGGGACGGACTCTTGCAAGCCGCGCACAGGTGCTCATCACGCAGAACGGAGACAAATACCGCGATGTGAAGGAGTACACGGCAGGTGAACTCGCCGCCCTGGCGGACGAAACGGTCATTTCCGTACCGTCGGCGATCGTCGTGGCCGTGACGACCAAAGGCTTCGTCATCAGCGACGACAAAAACACGGACAATATCTTCGTCTCGGACGCCACGACGGTTGCCGTCGGCGACAAGATTTCGCTCTTGGGCACCAAGTCATCCGACTCGCAGAAACTCGCTACGGTAATCGACTGCGACGAGGTGACGGTTCTGTCCGGCGGAGCGGTGAACTACCCCGAACCGGAGGACATCAGCGCAAAGATCGACGACTACACCTCCTCCAAACGGGGCTACGTCACCGTCAAGGGCGTTTTCAACGGCAGCACCCTCACCGTTTCGGAGGATGCCAAGTACTCGGTCAGCGTCGTGGACGCCCCGTCGAGTCTGGGCCTTTCCGCCCTGACCGGCCATATCGTAACCGTCACCGGCTACTACGCCGGTTTGGCCGAGCCTGTACAGCGCATCATGGCCACCGATGTCGAGGACAACGGCCTGAACGAGATCGTCTATTTCCTGGAGAACTTCGAATGGCTCGAACCGTGGTCCGTAGCAAGCGGTGTCGGCCAAACGGTCGAGACGGATAACCTCGATGCAAAAGCGACAGCGCTTACCTCCATAACTGTCGATGGAGTGACTGCATTCGACGCTGTCGAAAAACTCGGTTACAAGTTTATCTACGACAAGAACGACAACAAACGCATCTACCTCCAGCAGAACTACCTCAAATTCGGCAAGACCGGCAATCACGCAGGTATCATTCTTCCTCCGATAGACGGGGTTCCCGAAGCAAAGGACAATGTGACACTCTCGTTCGACTGGTGCGGAATGCGCCAGGGGTCCGGCAAGATCGACCCCGTCAATCTGATCGTCATCTTCGAGAACGGCAGCGACAAAGTGCAGATCGACATACCCGAACTGGGATGGGAGGATGGTCACAAGCTCGAATGGGTTCGCGCCGAAGTCAGCCTGAAGGGCATTACGGTCAACAAGGATACGAAGATCACCATTACGCAGACGCAGTGGGAAGTCGGAACAGCCAACCGCTGGTTCCTCGACAATATCAAAATATCCGAACCGATCAAACTCTGATAACAGGAACCCTGTAAAACGAAATCAGCCGTTGACCCGTGAGTCAACGGCTGATTTTTTTCAGCGGAGGCGCAAAAAAAACCGAAGTTTTCGCTCCGTTCCGCCGGCTACCGGCCCGCTCGCCGCAGAAAACACTCGATCGTGTTCTCCATCAGGCAGCAGATCGTCATAGGCCCGACGCCGCCCGGCACGGGCGTGATCACCGAGGCCTTGGGTTCGATGGCCGCGAAATCGACGTCACCGCACAGTTTGCCCGTCTCCGGGTCGCGGTTCACCCCCACGTCGATCACCACGGCGCCCGGCGACACCATCTCCGCCGTGACGAACTTCGGCCGCCCGATGGCCACCACCAGAATCTCCGCCCCGCGCGTCACTTCGGCGAGGTTGCGCGTACGACTGTGGGCCATCGTCACCGTAGCGTTCGCGTCCAAGAGCAGTTTAGACACGGGAAGCCCCACGATATTGCTGCGGCCGATCACCACGGCGCGCTTGCCGGCGATCTCCACGCCTGCGGCCCGCAGCATCTTGAGAATGCCTTTCGGGGTGCAGGGGAGCGTGCAGGGCTGTTTCTGCCACAGCGCCGCAACGTTCAGGGGATGGAAGCCGTCGACATCCTTCTGTTTGTCGATGGCGGCGATCACCTTGTCCTCGTCGATATGTTTCGGAAGGGGCAGCTGGACCAGAATGCCGTCCACCTCGTCATCGAGGTTCAGGGCCGTGATGATGTCCAGCAGTTCGGCCTCGGAAACGGACTCGGGCTTTCGGATCGTGGTATTGCGGATGCCCACCTCGGCCGAAGCCTTGGCCTTGCCCGTCACATAGCTCACGCTGCCGGGGTCCTCGCCCACGAGGATGACAACCAGATGGGGCACACGGCCGTATTTCGCGGGGAAGGTCTTCACCTCGTCCGCCATTTCAAGTTTCAGTTTCGCTGAAAGTTCTTTTCCGCTGATTATTTTTGCCATATATCGCTCGTATTATCTTTCCAAATCGTCGAAAGCCCGGTGGCCGATGTCGGTGCGGTGGAACAGATTGTCGCAGTCGATGCGGGCCACGTCGGCCAGCGCATTCCTCCGCGCTTCGGCCAGGTCCCTGCCCTTGCCCACCACGAACAGCACGCGGCCTCCGTTGGTGAGAATCCGCCCGCCGTCGGCCCGGGTTCCCATGTGATAAACAGCCCCTTCGACGCGGTCCAGGCCCTTGATCTCGTGTCCTTTTTCGTAGTCGCCCGGATAGCCCTTCGAGGCCAGCACGATGCCCAGCGCGGCGAAATCGTGCCACTCCAGCTGCGTATCGCGTCCCTCGGCCACGGCACAGAAGATGTCGACGATGTCGCTCTTCAGGCGCGGCAGCACCACCTCGGTCTCGGGATCGCCGAAACGGGCGTTGAACTCGATGACCTCGATACCCCGCGCAGTCTTCATCAGTCCGCCGTAGAGCACGCCCTCGAAGGGACACCCCTCGGCGATCATCGCGTCGGCCACGGGCTGCATGATCTTCTCCAGGGCATAGCGTTCGTCCTCCGCCGTCACGAACGGCAGGGGCGAATAGGCGCCCATACCGCCCGTATTGGGACCCTCATCGCCGTCGTAGGCGCGCTTGTGGTCCTGCGCCAGCGCCATCGGCCACACCTTGTGTCCCGAAACGAAGCACATGAACGAAAACTCGGGACCTTCGAGGTAATCCTCGACGACCACCTTGCCCTCGCCGAACTTGTCGTCGAGCAACATATCCCGCAACGCCGCTTCGGCCTCGGCCATCGTCCGGGCGATCACCACACCTTTTCCGGCGGCCAGTCCGTCGTATTTCAGCACTGCGGGCAGAGGACGCCCCTGCACATAGGCCAGCGCCCCGGCATAGTCGGTGAATGCGCGGAATCCGGCTGTCGGGATGGCATATTTAGCCATCAGCCGTTTGGCGAACTCCTTCGACGACTCGATGCGCGCCGCAGCCTTCGTCGGACCGAAGATGCGCAGCCCCGCGGCCCTGAAGCAGTCGACGACACCCGCCGCCAGCGCCACTTCGGGACCCACGACCGTGAGGCCGATGCCCCGCTCCGCGGCAAAGTCACGCAGGCGTTCCACCTCGGTTTCACGAATGGCCACGCACTCGGCCTGCCGGGCGATGCCCGCATTCCCGGGTGCACAGTAAATTTTTTCGACCTGCGGCGAACGCGACAGCGCGTCGACAATGGCGTGTTCGCGGCCTCCGCCGCCGATAACCAGTACCTTCATAAACAAAATTCCTTTTTATCGCAGAATAAACTCCGCAGATTCCGGCACTTTTTTCCGCAAAAAGTGCCACAAAAACTCTCCGACGATACCTCCGCCTGCCCGGAACGGTCTAACGCTGGCTCCGGGCGACTATTCGCGGGTTTGTAAACAAACCGTCCCCTCCGCTCGCGCTTTTAGCCCGTCCCTTGCCAACGGCTCCGGTATCCGGTCGGATTTCTGTACTACCCAAAAATGGTAACGCCGGTGATACTAATGCTTGAAGTGCCTCTCACCGGTGAATACCATGGCGATACCCTTCTCGTCGGCCTTCCGGATCGAATCCTCGTCGCGGACCGAACCGCCGGGCTGCACGATCGCCGTCACGCCGTATTCGGCGGCCAGCGTCACACAGTCGTCGAAGGGGAAGAAACCGTCCGACGCCAGCACGAGACCCTCGGTGACGCCTGCGGCATGCGCCTGCTTCAGGGCGATCTCCGCCGAGCCGATGCGGTTCATCTGTCCGGCGCCGACGCCCAGCGTCCGGCCGTCCTTCACCGCCACGATGGCGTTCGACTTCACGTGTTTGACGATATGCCAGCCGAAATTGAGATCCTCCATCTGCTCCGCAGCGGGCTTCGCCTTCGTGACGCACATATCGGCCGTAACGGCCTTCGTCGCCACGTCGAGGTCCTGCACCAGCAGGCCGCCGTTGACGCTCACATACTGTTTCGGGTCCACGTCGCCCTTGTCCATGCTGACCTCGAGCAGGCGCAGGTTCTTCTTCGCCGAGAGCACTTCGAGCGCCCCCTCGTCGAATTTCGGGGCCATGATGATTTCGAGGAAGATCGGCTTCATCAGCTCGGCCGCTTCGCGCGTCACCGTGCAGTTCGTCGCCACGATGCCGCCAAAGATCGACACCTTGTCGGCCTCGTAGGCCTTCGTCCATGCCTCGACGACATCCTTGCCCGTCGCGGCGCCGCAGGGATTCATGTGTTTGAGGCCCACGCAGAACGGCTTGTCGAACTCGCGCACGATGCACAGCGCGGCGTTGGCGTCCTGGATATTGTTGTACGACAACTCCTTGCCGTTGAGCTGTCTGGCGAATGCCAGCGAATAGGGCACCTCCTTCCCCTCGCGGTAGAATTTGGCCGACTGGTGGGGGTTTTCGCCGTAGCGCAGCGACTGCACGAGGTCGAACTCGAGGAAAAGCTTCTCGTTCAGACCCGCCTGCGCGCGCATATAGGCGGCGATCATCGCGTCGTACTCGGCGGTATGCGTATAGGCTTTGGCCGAGAGCTTCAGGCGCGTGGCCTTTTCGGTATTGCCGCCGGCACGAATCTCGTCCAGAATCGCGTCATAGTCCGCGGGGTCGCACACCACCGTCACGTCGGCCCAGTTCTTGGCCGCCGAGCGAAGCATCGAAGGTCCGCCGATGTCGATGTTCTCGATGGCGTCCTCCATCTTCACGCCGGGTTTCGAAATCGTCTCCCGGAACGGATAAAGGTTCACACAGACCATGTCGATGAACTCGATATGATTATCCTTCAGGGCTTTCAGGTGCTCCGGATCGTCGCGGCGGGCCAGCAGTCCGCCGTGCACGTTGGGATGCAGGGTCTTCACGCGGCCGTCGCAGATCTCGGGGAATCCCGTCACGTCGCTGATGTTGATTACCTCCACGCCGCTGTCGGCCAGGAGCTTCATCGTACCGCCCGTGGCGATCACCTCCCAGCCCAGAGTCCGCAGCCCTTTGGCAAACTCCACGACACCGGTCTTGTCACTTACACTAATTAATGCGCGCATTATTCGATCAGTTTTTTAATAGTTTCAATGTATAACGGATATTCCACGGCATGAATCATCGCTTCCAGTTCCCCGATGTCATCGCCCTCGTAGGGAAAGGCCCGCTGGGCGATGATGCGTCCGCCGTCCAGCTCGGCGTCGACGTAATGGATCGTCACGCCGAAGACCTTGACGCCGTATTCCAGCGCCTGCTCGATGGCATGCGCCCCGCGGAAGGCCGGCAGCAGCGAGGGGTGGATGTTGATGATCCGCCCGCCGTAGGCCCCCAGCAGCACGTCGCCCACAATGCGCATATAGCCCGCCAGGCAGACCAGCTCCACGCCCGCGGCATCCAGCCGCGCGACGATCTCCCGCTCGTAGTCGGCCTTCGAGGCATATTGCTTCGGCGCGAAGACGAACGCCCCGACCTCGTGAGCGGCAGCCCTTTCGACCACCTTCGCACCGGGTTTGTCGCAGACCATCAGCACGACTTCGGCATCCAGCACGCCCCGCTCGCAGGCCGTGACGATGGCTTCGAAGTTCGTGCCGCTGCCGCTGGCGAAAACCGCAAGGCGCCGCATCCCTCTATCGGATGACGACACCCTCGGTGTCGGTTACGCGTCCGATGACCGTGGCACGCTCGCCCTGCTCCGTGAGGATGCCGATGGCCTTCTGCGCCTCGGCGGCATCGAGGGCGATGACCATGCCGATGCCCATGTTGAAGATGTTGAACATCTCGCGGTGGGCCACCTTGCCGTACTTTTCGAGGAAGCGGAACACGGGCAGAATCTCCCACGACCCTTCGTCGATCTCAAGCCCCTGCCCCTCGTGGAGGATGCGGGGAATATTTTCGTCGAAACCGCCGCCCGTGATGTGGCTGATGCCGTGCACGTCGCAGTTGCGAACCACCTCCAGCACCTGCTTCACATAGATTTTCGTCGGCGTGAGCAGCACCTCGCCGAGCTGTTTGTTCGACAGTTCGGGATAGGACTCGCGCAGGTTCAGGCAGTTGTCCGCGACGATCTTGCGCACGAGGCTGAAGCCGTTGGAGTGCACGCCGCTCGACGCAACGCCCACCAGCACGTCGCCCGCCCTGACCTTCGAACCGTCGATCAGCTGCGACTTCTCCACAACGCCCACCGTGAATCCGGCGATGTCGTATTCGCCCTCGGCGTACATGCCCGGCATCTCGGCGGTCTCGCCGCCCACCAGCGCACAGCCGGCCTGACGGCAGCCGTCGGCGACACCCGCGACGATGGCCTCGATCTTCTGGGGTTCATTGCGCCCCACGGCCACGTAGTCGAGGAACACCAGCGGTTCGGCGCCCTGCGCCAGCACGTCGTTGACGCACATGGCCACGGCATCAATGCCGATCGTGTCGTGCTTGTCCATCTCGAAGGCCAGCTTGAGTTTGGTTCCCACGCCGTCGGTCCCGCTCACGAGCACCGGTTCCTTCACCTTGAGGGCCGAGAGGTCGAACATACCGCCGAAGGCGCCGATGTTGCCCATCACACCCAGACGCGAGGTCGAGGCCACATGCTTTTTGATGCGCCGCACCACTTCGTATCCGGCTTCGAGATTCACGCCGGCCTTTTCATAACTTTGAGCCATAGCAATATATGGTTTAAATAATTTAAATTCCCTGTTTTTATCCCCATTCTCCGGGCCCGTCATTGGGAGGCATCGCCAGATGCCGTGGCAATCCGGGAAAAATGCCGTAACGTCACAACACCGGTTCAGATTGCCGCGTCGGACCTGCGTCCTCCTCGCAATGACCGCTTCGCGTCCGCTAACATTTTACGTCCTTGTTGGCCTCCTCGGGCGACTGGTAGAGCGCCGTGGGATACTGCCCCGTGAAGCAGGCCATGCAAAGTTCCTTGCGGCTGCCCGCCTTCAACAGCGACTCGGGCGAGAGGAACACCAGCGAATCGGCGCCGATCTCCTCGCAGACCCCCGCCGTGTTCTTGCGGGCCGAGATCAGCTCCTCGCGTGTCGAGGTGTCCACGCCGTAGAAGCAGGGATCGGTCATCGGGGGACTGGCGATGCGCACGTGCACTTCGGTGGCTCCCGCCTCCTTGAGCATCGTGACGATGCGCCGCGAGGTCGTGCCGCGCACGATCGAGTCGTCGACCAGCACCACGCGCTTGCCCCTGACAATCGAACGCACGGCCGAAAGTTTCATCCTCACGCCCTTCTCGCGCAGCTCCTGCGAGGGCTGGATGAAGGTGCGGCCGATATACTTGTTCTTGATAAGTCCCATTTCATACGGCAGTCCGCTCGCCTCGGCGTAACCCATCGCGGCGCTGAGGCTCGAATCGGGCACGCCGACCACGATGTCCGCCTCGGCGGGAGCCTCCTTCCAGAGCAGGCGTCCTGACTCCTTGCGGTAGGCGTGGACGTTGCAGCCGTCGATGTCGCTGTCCGGGCGTGCGAAGTAGATGTACTCCATCGAACACATTTCGTGACGCTTGTACATCGAGTAGTCGCGGCTGCGGATGCCCTGTTTATCAATCGTCACGATCTCGCCCGGCTCGACGTCGCGCACGAACTCCGCACCCAGCACGTCGAACGCGCACGTTTCGCTCGACACCACCCATCCGTCGCCCAGCTTGCCGATCGACAGCGGACGCAGGCCGTACTTGTCGCGGCAGGCGTAGATGCGGTTGGCCGTCATAATCAGGAAGGCGAAAGCGCCTTCGAGCATGTTCAGCGCGTCGATGATCGAGAAGATGCGCGGCCGGTCGTGGTAGCGCGTCTCCTTCTTGATCAGGTGGGCCAGGATCTCGCTGTCGGAAGTCGACTGAAACAGGCTGCCCTTGTTTTCGAGGTGGCGGCGCAGCAACTCCGAATTGACGATATTGCCGTTATGCGCCAGCGCGAAGTCGCCCGTGTTGTGGCGGAAGAGGAACGGCTGGACATTCTCCATGCCGCCGCCTCCGGCCGTGGTGTAACGCACATGGCCGATGGCCGTGGAACCTTTCAGCGTGGCGAGTTTCGCCTCGTCGAAAACCTCCGTCACCAGCCCTCCGCCCTTGATGCGGCGGAACGTGCCGCTCTCGTCCACCGAGACGATGCCGGCCCCCTCCTGCCCGCGGTGCTGCAAGGCGTGGAGACCGTAATAGGTCAGCGACGCGGCGTTCGGCACTCCGTAGATGCCGAACACCCCGCACTCCTCGTGCAATTCACGGTCGCGGATCACTTCCATCATACTACCAGACGATTTTTTGCAGGCGCGCCAGAATCTCCTCGTAAGCCTCGCGGACCTTGCCCAGGTCGCGGCGGAAACGGTCCTTGTCGAGTTTCTCGTTGGTCGTGGCATCCCACAGACGGCAGGTGTCGGGCGACACCTCGTCGGCCAGCACGATCTCGCCGTCCGACGTCTTGCCGAACTCGATCTTGAAGTCCACCAACTTGATGTTCATCTTCAGGAACAGCTCCTTGAGCACCTCGTTGATCTTGGCCGTCATGGCGTACATCTCGTTCAGCTCCTCGTACGTAGCGGCGCCCAGCGCAACGGCGTGATGGTCGTTGATCAGCGGGTCGCCCAGCTCGTCCTTCTTGTAGCAAATGTCGAAAATGACGTTCGAGGGCTGCGTGCCCTCCTCGATGCCGAGACGCTGGGCCATCGAACCGGCGATGACGTTGCGCACGATCACCTCCAGCGGAATGATCGTCACCCGGCGGCAGACCTGATCGCGGTCGTTGATCGTCTCGATATAGTGGGTCTTCACGCCGGCCTTATGCAGCTCCTTGAAGATCAGGGTCGAAATGGCGTTGTTCAGCACGCCCTTGTTCTCGATCGTAGCTTTCTTGATGTTGTTGAAAGCCGTAGCGGCATCCTTGTAGTGGATGATGATCTTATCAGGATCGTCCGTGCGAAAAACCTGTTTTGCCTTGCCCTCGTAGAGCATTTCGAGCTGTTTCATGTTGTTTGGGTGTTTTTTGATTATTTGATTCGTTGTCTCATTTCATATTGAAGTCCACCACGATCGGACGGTGATCCGAGGGGTGCCAGAAATTCGAAAGTTTGGCCGGATCGCGGACCGGCTCGGTGTAGGCGTCGGTCACCACGTCGGCATGCGTGATGCGCTCGTAGAGCGGCGGCGTGCAGTAAACGAAGTCGATGCGCGACTTGCCGCCCGTCGTGGTCTTGAACTCCCCGGGATATTTCCCGGCGATCACGTCCACATAAGGCGTGTGCCGGAGAATGTAGTCGTGCACCAGGAAACGCGTGTCGCCCGCCGGATATTTGTAGAACCAGTTGTCGCGCGACGAACGCGCGTTGAAGTCGCCCATCATCATCCAGAACTGCTTTTCGGCGCCCGGAACCGAATGGATCGTATGGTTGCAGATGTATTCCATCTCCATGCGGCGGTATTTGTCGCCGCCGTTCTCGGCACGGCTCGCATCGCGGTCCTTAGCCTGGAAGGCATACCCCTGCGGCCAGGTGTGAAGCGTTACGATGTTGACCGTCTTGCCGTTCTTCTCGATGCGCGCCCAGCCCGCTCCGTGCGTCACCACGCTGTCGGGTTTCGAGCCGACGATACGTTCGACGTTCTCGATCGGGTATTTCGACGTGATCACCTGCGGGTAATTGTCGCGGTGTCCGCCCACATACCAGTATTTGTGGCCGTAACGGGCGGCCAGTTCGCCCCAGTTCCCGACCAGATAACGGTCGGCGACATCCATCTTGTCGGCCGTGCCGGTCTTGTAGATCGACTGCGCCTCGCACCAGACGCAGACGTCCGGATCGTACGCCCTGACCCACTCCACGAACTTGTCGTAGTTGTCGCCCTGCCCGGACCACATTCCGTTCTGAATGTTCCAGTACAGCAGGCGCATGTTGTTTTTCGGGTTCTTCGGGTTTTTCCGGGCATGAACGCAGACCGGAGCGAGCATCGCCGCAAGAAGCAGCACGCCGCAAAATCGGAACAGGGAGGTTTTCATCGGTTATCGTTTTTTTAAGGTTATTGCACTTTGCGGAAATAGGCCACGGCATTGGCGAACAACGACTGCTGCTTGTTGCCGGCGATGTTCTTGAACAGGTTGTTTTCGTAACGCTCCGTGTGGCCCATTTTTCCAAGAATCAACCCGTTCTGCGAGATGATGCCCTCGATGGCGTACGACGATCCGTTGGGGTTCCAGGGAGCCTCTGCCGTGGGGTTCCCTGCGGCATCGGCGTACTGGAAGGCCACCTGCCCGTTGGCGAACAGCTCGCGGGCAAGCTCCTCGCTCACCACGAACTTACCCTCGCCGTGGCTGACGGCAATCGAATGCAGTTCACCCGGACGGAAGCCGCGGAGCCACGGGGAAGCGGTCGTCGCGACGCGCGTCGAGACGATCTGCGAAATATGACGGTTGACGTCGTTGCGGAACAGCGTCGGCGACTCCTTGGTGACCATGCCCAGACGTCCGTAAGGCAAAAGGCCCGACTTGACCAACGCCTGGAAACCGTTGCAGATGCCCAGGATCAGGCCTCCGCGGTCGGTCAAAGCGTGGATTTCGTCGCGAATATCCTTATTGTTCAACACATTGACAATGAATTTGGCGCTTCCGTCGGGTTCGTCGCCCGCCGAGAAACCACCTGCGAGCACGAAGATGTGCGCCCGGCGGATATGCTCCTTCATTTCGGCGATCGAGCGCAAAACGTCGTCGCCGGCGATGTTGCACAAGACGCTCGTCCGGACCTCGGCCCCCGCCGCGCGGAACGCCTTGGCGGTGTCGTAGTCGCAGTTCGTGCCGGGGAACACCGGAATATAGACCACCGGGGTCTCGACCGCCTCGCCGGGATAAACGAACGTTTTCGGGGCGGGTGCGGAGGTCATCACCTCCGCCGAGTTCCGGCCCTTGTCGGGGTAAACGGCCGCAAATTTCTCCGTATTGGCCTTGTAAAGCTCTTCGAGCGGCATCTTCACCCCGTTGACCGTCAGCGCCTCCTCGGCGACGGTGAAGCCCAGCAGTTCGGCATGCGGATATTCCAACGTGCCCTCGCACTCGACGAGGATCGAACCGTAGGCGTATTCATACAATTTCGGCTCGTCGAGGGTGATCTCCGCGCCGACGCCGTTGCCGAAAGCCATCTTGGCAAGGCCCTCTCCGACGCCGCCGAAGCCCACGGACCACGCCGAGAGGATTTTCCCGGACTCGATCCGCCCGCTGACGAACGCAAAGTTCTCCTTCAGCTGCGCCGTATCGGGCATCCGGTTCTCCAGCGGAGTATGGCGGACGAGGTAAATGCGATGTCCTGCGCCTTTGAGGTCGGTGGAAATGACCTTCGAAGCGTCGACCGTCGTGATGCCGAAGGCCATCAGCATCGGCGGAACGTTGATGTCCTGGAACGTGCCCGACATCGAGTCCTTGCCGCCGATCGAAGGCAGGCCCAGTTCGACCTGCATCTTCAGCGCACCGAGCAGCGCGCCGAGCGGCTTGCCCCACGACTCGGGATTCCGGGTCATACGCTCGAAATACTCCTGATAGGAGTAGCGCATCCTCTCGTAACGCGCACCCGCGGCCACGACCTTCGCCGCAGCTTCCACGACGGCATAGGCCGCGCCGTGGTAGGGACTCCACGAAGCCACGTAGGGGTTGTAGCCGAAGGCCATGATGCTGGCCGTGTCGGTATAGCCGTCCGTGGGGAGTTTCTGCACCGAGACCTGCGTCTCGCTGCGCTGCATGCGGCCGCCGAAGGGCATCAGCACCGTCGAGCGGCCGATCGTCGCGTCGAACATCTCCACGAGGCCCCGCTGCGAGACGACATTGTTATCCTTGAGGTTGTTCGTAAAACGCTCGGCGAGGGTCTCCCCCGCCACTTCACGGGCAAAGGGATCGCGGTTTTCCACCGCGCCGATCCGCGCCTCGGCATAATGCTTCGCCCCGGCGCTGTCGATGAATTCGCGCTTGAGGTCCACGACCTTCCTGTCGCCGTTGAACATCCGCATGCGCGCCGTGTCCGTCACGTCGGCCACGTGCACCGCCTCGATGTTCTCCTCGCGGCAGTATCCCATGAACTCCTCCATGTCCTTCGCCTCGACCACCACCGACATGCGTTCCTGCGACTCGCTGATGGCGAGTTCCGTGGAGTTCAGACCGCTGTACTTGGTCTTCACGCGGTCGAGGTAGATGTCCAGCCCGTCGGCCAGTTCGCCGATGGCGACGCTGACGCCGCCCGCTCCGAAATCGTTCGATTTCTTGACGAGGCGCGTCACCTCCGAACGGCGGAACAGCCTCTCGAGCTTGCGCTCCTCGGGGGCGTTGCCCTTCTGCACCTCGCTGCCGCAGGTTTCGAGCGACTTGGCGTCGTGCTCCTTCGAAGAGCCGGTCGCACCGCCGATGCCGTCGCGGCCCGTGCGGCCGCCGAACATGATGATTTTATCGCCCGGTGCGGGACGCTCGCGGCGGACGTTCGCAGCCTTCACGGCCCCCACCACAGCCCCCACTTCGAGGCGTTTGGCGACATAGTCGTCGTGATAAATCTCGCGGACATGGGTCGTAGCCAGTCCGATCTGATTGCCGTAGCTCGAATAGCCCGCCGCGGCCTTCTTCGAAATGACGCTCTGCGGCAGTTTTCCGGAAAGGGTCTCCGACACAGGCAGGTAAATGTTTCCCGCGCCCGTCACGCGCATCGCCTGATAGACGTAACTGCGGCCCGACAGCGGGTCGCGGATGGCGCCGCCCAGACAGGTCGAAGCCCCGCCGAAAGGTTCGATCTCGGTCGGATGGTTGTGGGTTTCGTTCTTGAACTGCAACAGCCACTTCTCGGTCCGCCCGTCTACATCGACGTCGATGTAGACCGAGCAGGCGTTGTTCTCCTCCGAGACCTCCAGATCGTCCAACAGGCCTTTCTGCCGGAGGTAGCGCGCGCCGATGGTCGCCATATCCATCAGGCAGAGGCTCTTGTGCTCACGGCCCAGTTCGCGGCGGATACGCAGGTACAGCGCCAGCGAATCTTCGATCTCCTCCTTGACGAACGACTCCTCGACGGTGATGCCCTCCAACTCAGTCGTGAAGGTCGTGTGGCGGCAGTGGTCGCTCCAGTAAGTGTCGAGGATGCGCAGCTCGGTTTCGTAGGGATCGCGCCCCTCCGAACGGAAGTATTTCACCACCTCGCGCAGGTCGTCGGCGTTCATCGCCAGACCCATCGTCTTGCAGTAAGGCTCCAGTTCGGAATCCGCCATCTCCCGGAACCCTTCGAGCACCCCGACGGGCTTCACTTCGGCCTGCTCCATGTCGCTGAGCACCGAGAGGTCCTTCTCACGCGATTCGACGGCGTTGATGTAGTAATGCCGGATCTTCGCCAGCTCCCCGTCGGTCGCCTTGTCATCGAAAACGAGCAGCCTCGACGAGCGGATGTCGACCCGGGCCTCGGGATCGATCAGCCGCACGCAGTCGACGGCCGAAGCGGCGCGCTGGTCGAACTGCCCGGGCAGATACTCCACGGCGATATACTTGCGCCCCGCGAGGTCGAACGTGTCGGTCACCGAGTCGGTCACCACCTCGCCGAAAACCGTATAGCGGCTCTTTTCCAGCAGCTCTTCGCTGAAGCCGAAAAGGTCGTAGACGCAGAGCAGGCGCACCTCGCCCAGCGACAGGTTCAGATTGGTGTTCAGCTCGCGGCGCAGGCTCTCGGCCTCGACCCGGAAGCGGGGTAATTTCTCGACAAAAATGCGGTAATTGGTCGTATTATTCATTTATCTCTGTTTGTATTTCATTCATCGTTCAGCGGCTCAATACGCCGTTATCACGTCCTTTGGCCGTGTACGTAAGCGCCCCCCGGAGGGAAGCTGCCTGCGGGACGGCCCGATCGGTTATTTCACAAAACGTCCGGCCCATTCGGCCTCGAACCGTGCGGCATCCATCCCCACGAACGTAATGTGGCCCATCTTGCGCTTGGGACGGCTCTCCGTCTTGCCGTAGAGGTGGACATATACGCCCGGGAGGTTCTCCGCGGCGATTCGCTCCGCGGCTTCGAGATCCTGTCCCAGAATGTTTTTCATCACCGTGGGAGCCACCGGCTGCGGCTCCTGCAAAGGCTCCCCGACCAGATAGCGGACCAGTTCGCGGAACTGGTTCGTGGTCGCGCCTTCGATGGTGTAGTGACCCGAGTTATGCGGGCGCGGGGCCATCTCGTTGAAGTAGATTTCACCGCCCTTGATGAAATACTCGATGGCCAGGATGCCCCGATAGCCGCAATCGCGCATGAAACGCTCGCTCTGGGCCTTCATGCGCGCCAGCACCCCGGAATCGACTTCGGCAGGTACGATGCACAAATCCAGAATCCCGTCGCGGTGGACATTGCGCCCCACGGGAAAACTCACGACCCGCTCGCCGTCCGCCACCATCACGATGCTGGCCTCGGAATCGAACGGCACGAACTCCTCCAGGATGCAGGGAACCGCAAGCAGGGGCAGCGCCCCGGCGATGTCGGCCTCCGTCTTCAGCACCCGCTGCCCGTGGCCGTCGTAGCCCAGCGTGCGGGTTTTCAGCACGGCGGGAAGCCCCAGCCGCCGCACGGCTTCGCGCAGCGACGCTTCGTCGTCCACGGCCTCGAAACCGGGCGTGCGCAGCCCGTGGTCGCGGGCGTTCGACTTCTCGCGCAGGCGGTCCTGCGAATCGTAAAGGGGTTTGTAGCCCTGCGGGATGTTGTATTTCCCGCACAGCGGAATCAGAATATCCCCCGGTACGTTTTCGAATTCATAGGTCACCGCGTCGCTGCGGCGGCACAGCTCCTCGAGCGCCGCGGCATCGTCGTAGGCCGCGACGATATGATCGTCGCAAACGTTGAACGCCGGAGCGTCGGCCGCCGGGTCGAGGCACACGGTGCGCACGCCCAGTTCCCGCGCCTGCTCGGCGATCATCAGCCCCAGCTGGCCGCCACCTATGATACCGATGGTCTTCATTAATCCGCCTTTATGTTGTTTATTCGTCATTCGTTGTTTTACTTTCGGCCGTTGTTATTCGCGGCGTGCCGCCGCGTTTACCAGTCTGCCCCATCCCAACCCCCTCCCTCGGGAGGAGCTTGTCGCACGCGGTTGGAAATTTCCCAACTATATTTCAGCCTTCAGCACATCCGCGGTCTGTTTGGCGCGGAAGGCGTCGAGTTTCGCCGCCAGAGCGGCATCCTGCAAAGCGAGGATCGACACGGCGATCAGCGCGGCGTTCTTCGCCCCGTTGATGGCCGTCGTGGCCACGGGAACGCCCGCGGGCATCTGCACGATCGACAGCAGCGAGTCCAGTCCGTTCAGGGCGCGCGACTTCACGGGAACGCCCACCACGGGCAGCGGAGTCATCGAGGCCACCATGCCCGGCAGATGCGCCGCGCCGCCGGCCCCGGCGATGATCACGCCGATACCGCGCTCCCTGGCCGTCTTGGCGTATTCGCACAGCAGATCGGGCGTGCGGTGAGCGCTGACCACCCGTTTTTCGAAATCGACACCGAACGCTTCGAGCATGGCGACGGCTTCGGCCATCACCTCGTAGTCGCTCACAGAGCCCATAATCACGCCTACTTTCATATGAATTCGTTTTTTATATCACTTAAAACCCGTCTCTTGAGCGGACGGAGAACCGGCGCCGGAACGCCCCGACCTGCCACCGCCCCTGAATCCCGTCTTTCGGACGGGTGAAAAAAGCAGACCGCCACGACATCGCATGTCATGGCGGTCTGGTATCTATCCGAGCACCCCACGAGCAGGCATCTGCTGCCCCAGGGACGCTGCACGTCGCATCTGCTGCTGACACGCCCGCGAATAGAAGGCAGCGGCCTGGCCCTGCTGTTTCTTTCGTTCGCGTTGGTCGATATTGCAGCCTGAATTCATGGGAATTAACCTAACAGTTGTAAAAACAACGTTACAAAAATAGCGCTTTTCGACATACTTTCAAAATTCCCGGACAGATTCTATCGACAATTTATCGACAATCCTCCCGGCTCATCGAATAGGGCGCATCCCCGGGCTTCGCGCCCCGGTCTTTGTCTGGCTCCGGCTGCATCCCGAAGGCGATCTTGGCGCCGCCGAGCAACTCGCCGTATTCGAGGAACGTCTTCCCGGTGACCTTGCCGTCGACGGTCATCCGTCCCACATAACGGTTTTCAGCGCAGTTCTGCGGGGCGTCGATCTCCACGGTCTGGCCGTTCTCCAGATGGATCGCCGCTTTCCGGAACAGCGGGGAGCCGACCGCATACTCGTCCGATCCCGGGCACACGGGATAGAATCCCAGAGCCGAGAATACATACCACGCCGAGGTCTGTCCGTTGTCCTCGTCGCCGCAGTAGCCGTCGGGCTTCGACGAATAGAGGCGGTCCATCACCTCGCGCGTCCACCACTGCGCCTTCCAGGGCTGGCCGACGTAGTTGTAGAGGTAGATCATGTGCTGCGCCGGCTGGTTGCCGTGGGCGTAGTTGCCCATGTTGGCCACCTGCATCTCGGTGATCTCGTGGATGCGGAACCCGTAGTAGCTGTCGTCGTAGATCGGCGGCACGACGAACACCGAATCGAGCATTTTTCCGAATTCGGTTTTGCCTCCCATTAGGGTTGCAAGGCCCTCCGGATCGTGGAACACCGACCAGGTGTAGTGCCACGAGTTGCCCTCGGTGAAGGCGTCGCCCCACTTGTAGGGGCTGAACGGCGACTGGAACGTGCCGTCCTCGTTGCGGCCCCGCATCAGGCGCGTTTCGGGATCGAACAGGTTTTTATAGTTCTGCGAAGCCTTTTCCAGCATCGCAACGTCGTCCGTTTTTCCCAGTTTTTTCGCCACCTGTGCGATACACCAGTCGTCGTAGGCGTATTCGAGCGTCCGGGCGGCATTTTCGTTGATGCCCACGTTATAGGGCACGTAGCCCAGCGTGTTGTAATATTCGTGCCCGAGGCGACCGGTGGAGCTTACCGTGGGATGCACCTTGTCGCGTCCCGCAAGCATCGCCTCGTAGAGCGTGGCGACATCCTCTGCGGGCGTCACTCCTTTCAGGATCGCATCTGCGACTACGGAAGCCGAATTGTTGCCCACCATGCAGCCGCGGTGGCCCGGCGAGGCCCATTCGGGCAGGAAGCCGCTCTCGCGGTAGGTGTTGGCCAACCCGGCCTGAATCTCCGCGTTGACCGACGGGTAGACCAGGTTCAGCAGCGGGAACAGACACCGGAACGTATCCCAGAAACCCGTGTCGGTATACATATAGCCCGGCAGCACCTCGCCGTTGTAGGGGCTGTAATGCACCGGATTGCCTTTGGCGTCGATCTCGTAGAATTTGCGAGGGAACAGGGTCGAGCGGTAGAGGCACGAATAGAAGGTCCGGTACTGCTCTTCGGTGCCGCCCGAGACCTCGATCCGCCCCAGCACCTCGTCCCAGCGCTCCTGCGCACGGGCTTTCACCGTCTCGAAATCGGCATCGCCGACCTCGGTTTCGAGGTTGCGCAAAGCCTGCTCTTCGGAGATGAACGACGAGGCCACGCGCGCCGTCACCTGCTCGCCGCGGCGGGTGGTGAAATAGACCGCCGCAAGGGCATGTTCGCCTTCGGCCTCGAAACCTTTCAGTTCGTTCTTTCCGTTGAATACCCGAAAGCCGCTGAACGGCTTGTCGAAGCGGATGACGAACCAGTTGCGGAAATTGTCGGGCACGCCGCCGCTGTTGCGCGTGGTGTATCCTACGACGGTGCGGCTGTCGGGCATGACTTTGACCTGCGACCCGCGGTCGAAGGCGTCGATCACCACACCCGATTCGTCCGACTCGGGAAAGGTGAAGCGCAGCACGGCGGCGCGATCCGTCGGAGCCATTTCGGCCACGACATCGTGGTCGGCCAGATAGACCGAGTAATAATAGGGCTTCGCCGTCTCCGACTGGTGGGAGAACCAGCTCTGGCGCGCATTTTCATCAACCTTGTCTTTGCCGCGCACGGGCATGATGGAAAACTGTCCGTAATCGTTGATCCACGGCGAGGGCTGGTGCGTCTGCTTCAGGCCCCGGATCGTGTGCGATCCGTAGGTGTAGGCCCAGCCGTCGCCCATCTTGCCCGTCTGGGGCGTCCAGAAGTTCATGCCCCACGGCAGGGCCACGGCCGGATAGGTGTTGCCCGTCGAAAGCGAGTAGTCGGACTGTGTGCCCACGAGCGTCGTGACGTATTCAGAAGGGCGCAGCGAAATTTCGTGTTTCGGGGTTTCGCAACAGCCCCAGGCCAAAGCCGAAAAAAACAACAGTATGAGGTTCTTCATTTTTTTATTCTAAATTACCGGATTGAGTAAAAAGACAAGCTACCGGGCTTTCGCCTCGCAGTAGGCACAGCGGCAGGTCCCGTCCGCCTGACGGTGGAACAGCCGGTCGACATCCTCCGTGGCGGAGATGCAGCGGCGGTTCGGGCACTCGTATTCGTTCACGACATACCGTTCGCTGAAGACCGGGGTGCGTTCGAAGGGCCTGTTCTCGTCGGCCCAGCGCAGCAGCGTATAGATCAGCGCCATGCGCACGAACTTTCCGTTCTCGACCTGGCGGAAGTAAGCCGCGCGGGGATCGTTGTCCACGGCGCGCGTGATCTCGTTGACGCGCGGCAGCGGGTGGAGAATGATCATATCCTCCTTGGCGGTCTTCAGTTTCTCGGGGTTGAGCACGAAGCTGTTCTTCACGCGGTCGAACTCCTCCTCGTCGAGGAAACGCTCCTTCTGCACGCGGGTCATGTAGAGGATGTCCAATTCGGGCATCACCTCCTCCATGGTCTCGACCTCGCGAAACTCCAGATGCGAGTTCTCGGCCATCTCGGCGAGCATGTAGTCCGGAAGGCGCAGCTCCTGCGGAGCGATCAGGATCACCTTGATATTCGAATAGCGCGACAGCGCCTTGATCAGCGAGTGGACCGTGCGGCCGAATTTCAGGTCGCCGCAGAAACCAATCGTCATGTTGTCGAAACGGCCCTTCTCGCGCTTGATCGTCAAGAGGTCGGTAAGCGTCTGCGTGGGATGGGCGTGGCTGCCGTCGCCGGCGTTGATGACCGGGATGCCCGCATACTGCGAGGCCACCAACGGCGCACCCTCCTTGAAGTGACGCATGGCGATGATGTCGGCGAAGCAGCGGATCACGCGCACGGTGTCGGCCACCGTCTCGCCCTTCGACACCGACGAGGAGTTGGCGTCGGAGAAGCCGATGACCTGCCCGCCCAGTTCGAGCATCGCCGCCGTGAAACTCAACCGCGTGCGGGTCGAAGGCTCGTAGAAGAGCGTGGCCAGTTTCTTGCCCCTGCACGCCTCGCTGTACTTGGCGCGGTTGGCGATAATGTCCTCGGCCAGAGCTACGATCTGCTCGGTTTCGGCAACCGTGAGGTCTGTGGGATCAATCAAATGTCGCATAAGTTATTTATAGAAGTTCGGATTTTAAATTCTTCAACGGTCCCTCTTTTCGGTCGGTCCCGATTCACGGCCTTCCGCCGTGTTTGCAAACCGGACCCGCCCCTAAATCCCCGCCTCGGCGGAGACTTTGGCTGCGCGGGTATCCGCATTGTTCCGCTTTCATTGCGCCGTCGGTATTTCCCGCTCGCGGCACGCAACGGATCGGCGGAAGGCGCCGTGCGATCGCGGCAAACCCTGATTCTGATTTTAGGGGAACGATTTTTAGCCTGCCCGGTGATCGGCACGGATGAGCTGCACATGAGGCACTGCCCATTCGGGACGAGCGAGGAAGGACGAAAATCGCCCGCTAAAATCGGAATTATTGCATCCAGCTCTCGTCCGACGGATTGTTTCGGAAGGCGATCAGCCGCGCCTTGTCCTCGGGCTTGATATACCCCTCCTCGGCGGCCACTTCGACCAGCGCGTCGAGGTTCGAAAGGCTGTAATTCGTGACGTTCGCCTCCCGCATGCGGTCAAGCCCCTTCTGCATCCCGTAGGTGAAGATCGAAGCCACGCCCAGCACCTCGGCGCCGGCTTCGCGCAGAGCCTCGACCACCTCGATGCACGAACCGCCCGTCGAGATGAGGTCCTCGATCACGACGACCTTCTGGCCCTTTTCGAGCCGGCCCTCGATCCGGTTGCCGCGGCCGTGGTCCTTCGAGCCGCTGCGCACATAGCCCATCGGCAGGTCGAGGATCGTGGCCGTGATGGCCGCATGGGCGATTCCGGCGGTCGAGGTTCCCATCAGCACCTCGGCTTCGGGGAATTTCGTGCGGACGATTTCGGCGAGGCCCGCCTCGACATGGCCGCGGACGACAGGAGCCGTCAGGGTCAGCCGGTTGTCGCAGTAGATCGGGCTTTTGATGCCGCTCGCCCAGGTGAAAGGCTGTTCGGGGCGCAGGAACACCGCGCCGATCGACAGCAGGTCTTTAGCAATTTTCTTCTCCATCTTACTTGAACGCAGGTTCGGCAAAATTCTTCATTCTTTCCCCTCCCCATGGGAAGAGTGTCAACCATGAAATCCGCCGAACCTGCGTTAACGGCATTTGCGATGCCGATTTCATATTGACATTCCCACTAAATCTCCCTTTGGCAAAGGGAGACTTCGGGGCGGAAACCCATTTATTCTTTTCGTTTTTCAGTTTTCATATCTTCGGCGACCCACAACGTCCATGTATCGACGTTGTCGGTCAGGACTTCAGGCAGCGGCAGCGGAATGCGCACATCGGGCGCGATGCCCGCGGAGTCGATCCCGCGGCCTTCCGGAACCCGGCAGGAACGGGTCGTGGGGAGCATCATCCACCGGGTCGGGTCCTGCGGAAAATAAAGTATTTCGCAGTTCGAGAAATCGAGGCACCCGAGCGTGTTATCCTGCCCGTAAACGGTCGTGCGGCGACTGCTGGCCCTGACTTCGAGCACCAGCTGTTCACCCGAGGAGCCGACTTTCCCATCAATCAGCAGCCCCGCCCGGCGAGGCCGCGGCGAGACGGAATCGTAGTGTATCCGGTAGGTTTTCGGTCCGTCCGTCAGGAACTCCCCGGCCGGAGTGCGTTCCATCCGTGCGATCTTCCCGCGTCCACGCTCCGTATCTCCGGCAAACTCCCGCACGTGGGCGACGGCCAGGTCCGAAACGCGGTACTCCATGGCATCCTCCGCCCCTTCGTGGTCGTAGAGCAGCCGGAGCAGCGGTTCATAGGCGCTGTCGCTCCCGCCGCCGTTGCCGCGGATGTCGAGGATCAGGTTTTCACACCCCGAGGCCAGATAAGCCCGCACGGCAGTCCGCACCCAAGCGGTCTGTTCTTCATTCAGGTCGCACGACGGGAAACGGATCAGATACGTTTCGCCGTCCACCCGACAATGGGTGAACTGCGGGTCATAACGCTCCATCCGTGCCGCGTAATCCGAAGGTCGGCGGATTGATTTGGGCCGGTAAGCCCTCACGCCCTCCGTTCCGAGGTGCGAATCGTCGAACCAGCCGAGATACTCGGCAACGGCGTCATACGTGTCGCGCCCCGAAGCGATCCCGCTCCGCAGCCGCTCTTTCAGCGCCCCGTACTCCGCCGCGCGGTTCGCCGTCTTGTCCGGATAGCCCGCATAGGCGCGCTCCACGACGCCGATGGCGAAGTCGAAATCGGAGACTTCGCCGCCTTTCACCGGGACTTGCGCCCCGGCAGGCAACAACAGCCCGGCAACGGCCGCGACAAGCGGCAGAACACGCAGCAAGACACTCATTTATTCCAGCGCCGAACGTAAAATCTTCTCCACCTCCTCGGGATAAATGCCGCCCTCGTGGACCTTCACGCCGTCGACGTAAAACGTGGGCACGTAATAGTAGTCGAACGCGTCGGCCACGGCGGGCTGCTCCGACTCCTCGATCAGCTCGATCCCGACGGCGGCCAGCTCCGGATGGGCGGCACGCGCCTCGTCGATGTAACGCAGCGCCTTCTTGCAGAAGGGGCACGAGCGCAGGTAGAAAAGTTTTACCGGTTTCATAGAATTAACAATTTTTGTAATATCGTTCCATCTCACGCAGCCGAATGCCGTATTCGCCGCCTGTGGCGGCGTTTACAAATCCGATCCCCCGCTTCAGGCAGGGGCTTGTCGCATCGCGACCACAAGGCAACCAGAACCACGGTCTATCCGACGAACTCGGCGACGCACCGGCGGTAAGCCGCCACAGGGTCCTCCGCCGCGGTGATCGGGCGTCCCACGACGATCAGGTCGGAACCGATCTCCCGGGCGCGGGCGGGCGTGGTGACGCGCACCTGGTCCGCCACGTCGCCATCTGCAAAACGCACGCCGGGCGTGACCGTCAGAAACTCCTCGCCGCACGCCCCGTGCACCATGCCGGCTTCCAACGGCGAGCAGACCACGCCGTCCAGCCCTGCGGCCCGGGTGTTCTGCGCATATTTCACGATCGTGTCGTTGATCGAGGCGTCGATCAGAAGTTCCTCGCGCATGCGCTCCTCGCTGGTCGAGGTGAGCTGCGTCACGGCGATCAGCAGGGGCCGCGTGCCGTCTTCGCGCGTAAGGCCTTCGCGCGCGGCTCGCATCATCTCGATCGTCCCGGCCGCATGGACGTTGCACATGTCCACGTCCAACCGCGACAGCACGGCCATCGCCTTTTTCACGGTGTTGGGAATGTCGTGGAGTTTCAGATCGAGGAAAATCCGGTGTCCCCGGCGCTTGATCTCCCGCACGATGGCGGGTCCCTCGGCATAGAACAGCTCCATGCCGATTTTCAGAAAGGGTTTGCGCTCCTCGTCCTTAAAGAGGTCGAGGAACCGGAAGGTGTCTTCCGCCGACTTGAAGTCGCAGGCTATGATTACATCGTGTTGCATAATATACAAATTTAGCATTTATTTTTCACATCGGGTCAGCGTGCGGCAAATTCGGAGTTTCGCAGAACATATTCGACGCATGTGGCTGTCGGAGCCGACGAGGGAAACGCCGAAGGTGCCGCGCAATCACTCGATGCAGCCGATTATGTCGCTCAACTTTTCAATGCCCAGCCGCTCCATTTCGCCGGGCAGCGCCTCGACGATCTCCTTCGAGGCATAGGGATTCACGAGGTTCGCAGCCCCGACCTGCACGGCCGAGGCTCCGGCCATCATCATCTCGATCACGTCGCGGGCCGTCGTGACGCCGCCGCACCCCATCACGGGAATCCGGCACGCCCGGGCCACCTGGTAGACCATCCGCAGCGCAACGGGGAAGACCGCGGCGCCCGAGAATCCGCCCATCGTGTTGGCGATGACCGGACGGCGGCGCGCAATGTCGATACGCATGCCCAGCAGCGTATTGATCAGGCAGATGCCGTCGGCCCCCGCCTCCTCGCACGCCCGGGCGATCGCGACGATGTCCGTCACGTTGGGCGAAAGTTTGATGAAGACGGGCTTCGTCGTCACGGCCTTCACGGCGCGCGTCACCTCGGCGGCGGCGTCCGGACAGGTCCCGAACGACATGCCGCCGTGCCGCACGTTGGGGCACGAGACGTTGACCTCGATCAGCCCCACCTGCTCCTGCCTGTCGATGCGCTCGCAGCAATAGGCGTACTCTTCGACCGAGAAACCCGAAATATTGGCGATGACGGGTTTTCGGAAGAAGGTTTTCAACCGCGGCAGCTCCTCGCGGATCACGGCGTCGATGCCGGGGTTCTGCAACCCCACGGCATTGATCATCCCCGCACCGCACTCGGCGATGCGCGGCGTGGGATTGCCGAAGCGCGCCTCGCGCGTCGTACCCTTGAACGAGAACGACCCGAGGATGTTGATGTCGTAGAACTCGCGGAACTCGTTGCCGTAGCCGAAGGTTCCGCTGGCCGGCACGACCGGATTGTCCAATTTGAGACCGCAGAGTTCAACCGAAGTATCTGTCATAATTGTAAATTTTGAATTATGAATTGTGAATTGTTCTTACCAGATGATTTCATCCTTGGTAAGGACCGGCCCCTCCTTGCAGATACGTTTGTAGCCGTATTTGGTTTTGCACGAACAGCCCATGCAGGCGCCGAATCCGCACCCCATGCGCTCTTCGAACGACAACTGGCCGTCCTGCTCCACGGCGTTGTAGAGCGCATGGAGCATCGGCAGCGGCCCGCAGGCGTAAAAGTAATCGAAATCCAGCCCCCGTTCGGCGATGGCCGTCGTGACGAAGCCCCCGACGCCCCGCGAACCGTCGACCGTCGAGACGGCGACCTCGCAGCCCAGCGCGCGGAACTCCTCCTCGTAGAAGACCTCCGACGCGGTGTTGAAGCCCAGCACCACCTGCACGGGTTTTCCTTCGGCGAGGAGTCTTTTCGCCAGGTTGTAGAGCGGCGGCACGCCCACGCCGCCCCCGACGAGCAGGGGTCTCCGCGCGTCGTTCTTCGTCGAGAATCCGTTGCCCAGACCCGTCAGCAGGTCGAGCGTTTCGCCCGGCAGCATGCGGCTCATCTGCTCCGTTCCCCCGCCCACGACCTTGTAGATCAGCGCAATCGAGCGATCATCGTAATCGCAGATCGAGATAGGGCGGCGTAAGTACTTGCCCTCCAGCGCAATATTGACGAACTGCCCCGGCGCCGAGATCCACTGCGTATCGCCCGCGAGGGTCATGCGCCACACCGCGTCGGTCAGCGGCTCGTTCGTGAGAATCTTATAGATGCCTTTCTTATACATAATTTTTTCAGCACTTTTGATCCGGCAAAAGTGCCACAAAACCGGCCGACGATCGCCTTCGCCTACTTCATGCGACCTAACGCTGGAAACGGGCGCCTATTCGCGGGTTTGTAAGCAAACCGGCCCCGTTTCTCGCGCTTTTAGTCCGCATTCCGTTGACGGCTCCGGCGTCTTGTCGGAATTTTATTTCGAATCAATAGTCGAAACGCGCAGCGTGATCTCCTCCAGCACATCCAGCAGCACCTTCACCGTCTCCAGCGCCGTGAAGACCGTCACGTTGTTCTCGACGGCCGTGCGGCGTATTTCGTAACCGTCGAGGCGCGTGTTGTGCTGGTTGATGTCGATGGTGTTGATCACGTAGCTGACATGCCCCTGACGCAGCGCCTCGATGATCTCGTTGCTGCCCTCGTTGAGCTTGCGGCGCGTACGGGTGCGGATGCCGTGCGCCCGCAGGAACTCGGCGGTCCCGGTCGTCGCCTCGATGTTGAAGCCCAGGTCGTAGAACCGCTTCACCAGCGGAAGCGCCTGCTCCTTGTCGTGGTCGGCGATCGTCACGAAGATCGTTCCGTAGTTCGAGACGTGCATGCCCGTGGCCTGCAACGCCTTGTAGAGCGCGCGCGTCAGTTTGTCGTCGTAGCCGATGGCCTCGCCCGTCGATTTCATTTCGGGCGAGAGGTACGAATCCATGCCGCGGATCTTGGCGAACGAGAAGGCCGGGGCCTTGACGTACCAGCGCTCCTTCTCACGACCGTAGACCTCCGTGATGCCCTGCTCGCGGAGCGACTTGCCCAGAATCACCTGCGTGGCGATGTGGGCCATCGGCACGCCCGTGGACTTCGAGAGGAAGGGCACGGTGCGCGACGAGCGCGGGTTGACCTCGATGACGTAGACGTCGTCCTCGCCGGCGACGATGAACTGGATGTTGTACAGGCCGACGATACCGATCCGAAGGCCCAGCTTGACCGTATAGTCGATGATCTTGTCCTTGGCCTTCTGGCTCACGCTGAAGGTCGGATAGACGCTGATCGAGTCGCCCGAGTGGATACCCGTATGCTCGACATGCTCCATGATGCCGGGGATGAAGACCTCCTTGCCGTCGCAGATGGCGTCCACCTCCAGCTCCTTGCCCATGATATAGCGGTCGACCAGCACCGGCTGGTCCACGTCGATCTCCACGGCGGTTTGCAGGTAGTGGCGCAGGCGCTCCTCGTTCGAGACGATCTGCATGGCGCGGCCGCCCAGCACGTAGCTCGGACGCACCAGCACCGGATAGCCGATGCGCGCCGCGGCCCGGACGCCCGACTCGATGTCGGTAACGGCCTCGGCCTCGGGCTGCGGAATTCCCAGCTCCTCCATGATCCTCTCGAAGCAGCCGCGGTCCTCGGCGTTCTTGATCGCCTGCGTGTCCGTGCCGATGATGGGCACGCCCAGCTCGGCGAGCGGTTCGGCGAGGTTGATGGCCGTCTGTCCGCCGAGCGACACCACGATGGCCTTCGGTTTTTCGAGATGGATGACGTTCATCACGTCCTCCACGGTCAGCGGCTCGAAGTAGAGCTTGTCGCTGGTGGTGTAGTCGGTCGAGACGGTCTCGGGGTTGTTGTTGATGATGATGGCCTCGTAGCCCGCCGCACGGATCGACCAGATGGCGTGCACGGTCGAGTAGTCGAATTCGACGCCCTGGCCGATGCGGATCGGGCCGGAACCGAGCACGATGATCTTCTCTTTCCCGCTGACGATCGACTCGTTTTCTTCCTCGTAGGTCGAGTAGAAATAGGGCACGTAGGAGGCGAATTCGCTGGCGCAGGTGTCGATCATCTTGTAGACCGGGAAGACGTTGTTCTTCTCGCGCAGACGGTACATTTCGTTCTGCGAAAGGCCCCACAGCTGACCGATGTACTTGTCGCTGAAACCCATGCGCTTGGCAGCGCGGAGCGTCTCGACGTCCATCGGGTGTGCGCGGACGACGTTTTCGAACTCGACGATGTTCTTGAACTTCTCCAGGAAGAACATGTCGATCTTCGTCTTGTCGTAGATCAGCGCCAGGTCGACGCCGTTACGGATCAGCTGGCCGATGGCATAGAGCCGGTCGTCGGTTCCCCCCTTGATGTAGGCGAGCAGGTCGTCGTTCGACCACTTGTCGAATTTCTTGTGGTAGATGTGGCAGACGCCCGTTTCAAGCGAACGCACGGCCTTGAGCAGCGACTCCTCCATCGTGCGGCCGATGGACATCACCTCGCCCGTGGCCTTCATCTGCGTGCCGAGCTTGTTCGACGCGTCGGAGAACTTGTCGAAGGGAAAGCGGGCGACCTTCGTCACGATGTAGTCCAGCGTCGGTTCGAACGAAGCCGGCGTATTGGCGATCCGGATCTCGTCGAGCGTGAGTCCCACGGCGATCTTCGCGCTGACGCGGGCGATGGGATAGCCCGAGGCCTTCGACGCCAGGGCCGAGGAGCGCGACACGCGGGGATTGACCTCGATCAGGTAGTATTTGAACGAGAGCGGGTCGAGTGCGAACTGCACGTTGCAGCCGCCCTCGATCTTCAGTTCGCGGATGATCTTCAGCGCCGAGTCGCGCAGCATCTGGAACTCCTTGTTGGTGAGCGTCTGGCTCGGGGCAACGACGATCGAGTCGCCGGTGTGGATGCCCACCGGGTCGATGTTCTCCATGCAGCAGATGCAGATGGCCGTGTCGTTGCGGTCGCGCATCACCTCGTACTCGATCTCCTTATAGCCCTTGATGCTTTTCTCGACGAGCACCTGGTGCACGGGCGAGAGCGAAAGGGCGTTGCGCATCATCTCGCGCAGTTCGGTCTCGTCGTCGGCGAAACCGCCGCCCGTGCCGCCCAGCGTGAAGGCAGGGCGCAGCACCACCGGATAGCCGATCTCCTCGGCCACCGCCACGGCCTCCTCGATCGACATGGCGATGTGCGAAGGAAGCACCGGCTCGCCCAGCGACTCGCACAGCTCCTTGAACAGCTCGCGGTCCTCGGCGCGCTCGATCGACTCGAACGACGTGCCCAGAATTTCGACCTGGCACTCTTTCAGAATGCCCTTCTTGGCCAGCTGCACGGCGAGATTCAGACCCGTCTGTCCGCCCAGCCCCGGGACGATGGCGTCGGGACGCTCGAAGCGGATGATCTTGGCGACGTATTCCAGCGTCAGCGGCTCCATGTAGACTTTGTCCGCAATGTGCGTGTCGGTCATAATGGTAGCGGGGTTCGAGTTGGCGAGGATCACCTCGTAACCCTCCTCCTTGAGCGCGAGGCACGCCTGCGTACCCGCATAGTCGAACTCGGCGGCCTGTCCGATGACGATGGGACCCGAACCGATGACCAGAACCTTCTTGATATCTTTTCTCCTAGGCATTTTTGTGCTCCTCCATTATTTTTGTGAACTTCTTGAACAAATAGGCGCTGTCCTGCGGACCCGAAGCGCTCTCGGGGTGGTACTGCATCGAGAAAACCCGGTCGGCGGCGCACTCCACGCCCTCGGCCGTGCCGTCGAGCAGGTTGACGTGCGTCAGCGTAAGCCCCGTACCGGCGAGCGAATCGACATCCACGGCGTAGCTGTGGTTCTGGCTCGTGATTTCGAGTTTCCCCGTCACGAGATTCTTCACCGGGTGGTTGGCGCCGCGGTGGCCGAACTTCATCTTGAAGGTCCGGGCGCCGTAGGCCAGCGAAATCAGCTGGTGGCCCATACAGATTCCGAAGATGGGCAGCCTGCCGCGGAGCTGCTTCACCAGTTCGATCACCGGCGTCACGTCCTCGGGATTGCCGGGTCCGTTCGAAAGCACAAGCCCGTCGGGATGGAAGGCCATGATCTCCTCCACGGTGGAGTTGTAGGGCATGACGGTCACGTTGCACCCCACGCGGTTCAGCAGACGGATGATGTTGTACTTGATGCCGCAGTCGACGGCCACGACGTCGTACTTGTGGTTGGGGACTCGCGACATCCAGCGCTTCTTGCAGCTCACACGCGAAACCATGTCGCGCGGCATGACGTATTCGCCGAGTTTGCGCAGGGCCTCGTCGCGCGGCGTCGCCACGTCGGTGATGAGCACCTTCTGGGTCCCCTCGTCGCGGATGATGCGCGTCAGGGCGCGGGTGTCCACGCCCCAGATGGCCGGAATGTCGTGCTCCTCGAAGACCTCGTTCAGCGTCTTCGTATAGCGGAAGTTCGACGGCGAGTCGTTGTACTCACGCACGATCATGCCGCCGATGGTCGGCGTTTTGGTCTCGTAATCCTCGTCGGCCATACCGTAGTTGCCGATCAGCGGGTAGGTCATCACGACCATCTGATCCGTATACGACGGATCGGACATGATCTCCTGATACCCCACCATCGAGGTATTGAAGACGATCTCGTTGATGGCCTCGCGGTCGGCGCCGAAACCGTATCCGTAGAACTCGCGGCCGTTCTCCAAGACAATTTTTTTCGTAAAAGCTTTCATCCTTATCTGTTTGATTCGTAGTTATCGTCATAAACCTCTTTGCCGCCCACCACCGTCAGCACGGCGCGGCCCTGCACCTTCCATCCGGCGAAGGGCGTGGCCCGCCCCTTCGAAAGGAACGTCCCGGGGTCCACGGCATACTCCGCCCCGAGGTCCAGCACCGTAAAATCGGCGGCATCGCCCTCCTCCACGCCTCCTTCGAGCGCAAAAATCCGGCGGGGATTCGCCGACATCAGGGCGATGAGCTTTTCGAGCGTGATCACCCCCTTCAGCACCAGGTATTTATAAAGCAGCGGAAAAGCGGTCTCCAGCCCCACGATGCCCATGGCGCTCCCGGCCAGTCCGCGCGCCTTCTCGGCGACGGTGTGGGGGGCATGGTCCGTGGCGATGACCTCGATCGTGCCGTCCTGAATGCCCGCGACGAGCGCTTCGCGGTCGGCGCGCCTCCGCAGCGGCGGGGTCATCTTGAAGCGGCCCTCCTCCTGCAAATCCTCGTCGCACAGCAGCAGGTAGTGCGGCGCCGTCTCGCAGCTCACGCGCAGCCCCTTCGCCCGGGCGCGGCGCACCAGTTCGACGCTCTCCTTCGTGGAGACGTGGCAGACGTGATACCGGCAGCCGGTCTTCTCCGCCAGCGCGATGTCGCGCCCGACCTGCCGCCACTCGCTCTCGGAGCAGATGCCCTTGTGTCCGTGCTCGCGGCAGTAAACCCCGTCGTGGATATAGCCCCCGCGCAGCAGTTCATCGACTTCGCAATGAGCCACGATCGGTTTACCGACAGCCGCGGCCCGGCGCATCGCCTCCTCCATCAGCTCCGCCGACTGCACGCCGCGGCCGTCGTCCGAGAAGCCGACGACCTGCGGGGCCAAGGCCGCGAAATCGACCAGTTCGCCGCATCCGCGCTGGCCCATCGTGATCGTACCGTAGGGTTTCACGCGCACCACGGCGTCGCGGCGGATGATCTCCAGCTGCTCGCCGAGCGTCGCCGGCGTATCGGGCGCAGGGTTCAGGTTGGGCATCGAACAGACCGTGGTATACCCCCCGCGGGCCGCGGCGGCCGTACCCGTCGCAATGGTCTCCTTCTGCGGGAAGCCCGGCTCGCGCAGGTGCACATGCACGTCGACCAGCCCCGGCACGAGGTGCCGCCCCCCGAGGTCCACCACCCGGTCGCCCGGGCGCGGTTCCCCGGCGGCCGCGATGCGGCCCCCTTCGACGGCGATCAGCCCCGGTTCGAAACGACCGTTGCGGAAAATCTTCGCGTTGGTGTAAAATGTCTTCATTCGTCGCTGGACACAAAAAAATAGGGCAACCAAAACAGTTACCCTAATAAAACAATAATGCCCGAATCCGTCGGAGACTGGAAACCCGACCAGTAATCCTGCTGCCAGAACGCTTGCGCCGATGCTATGTTGGGTTTACAATTCATAGGATTCAGGTGTCGCTATAATTGTGCACAAAGATAGGGCATTTTCGCCGCCTCTGCAACACTTTTTCCGGAAAAATTTTTCAACATGCCGTATACGCCCCGCCGCACGCACTCCGCATGCGGCGGGGCGGAAGGCGCATGTCCGCGGATTTCCGGCGCGGCAGGCCCCGGCTCCCGGAACCGCCCGCCCCGGAGAGCGGGCTATCGGACGATGATCAGATCGACGCCCGCCTCCTCGATGATCGAGATCATCTGTTCGGGAATCCGCTCGTCGGTGACGATCACGTCGATGTCCTCCAGCGCGCAGATGCGGCCGAAACCGCGCTGTCCGAATTTCGACGAGTCGGCCAGCACGATGACCTGCGAGGCGGCGTGCATCATCCGCCGCGTGAGTTTCGCCTCGTCGATAGTCGAAGTCGTGATGCCGTGCTCGGGGTCGATGCCGTCCACCCCGAAGAAGACCTTCGAGCAGATGCAGTCGTCCAGTTCGCGCGCGGCCTCTTCGCCCAGCACCGACAGCGACTTCTTGTGCACCGAGCCGCCCAGCTGCACGACGTTGACGTTCTCCGACTCGTTCAGCAGCACGCCCAGCCGCAGGAACGGCGTGACGATGTTCAGGTGATGCCACATGCGCATCTTGATCTCCTCGGCGAAGGCGTAGACGGTCGAGCCGGAGGCCACGATGATCGAGTCGGTCTCGCCGAGCATCTCCGCCGCCCGCTGGGCGATGCGGCGCTTGGCGTCGCGGTTGATGTTGTCCTTCACATGCACGTCGAGGTCCGCAACGTGGGGATTGGCCGGACGCGCGCTGCCGTGCACCTTATATAACAGGCCTTTGCTTTCGAGAATCTTGATGTCCTTGCGGATGGTCACCTTCGTAACGCCCAGTTCGTTGGCAACGTCGGTAATCCGGACGAAACCGTGCTTGTTCAGACTGTCGAGAATGTATTTGTGCCGTTCGGCAATGCTCAGCATATCGGTCGGATATTTAAAGTGTTACAAAAGCAAAGATACAAAAAAAGTCGGACGGGCGCACACCCGGATTACCTAACGGTTCGGCAAAACCTTCCGACTGATAAAAGTATCGTTACGCCACCAAAGATAAAAAAAGATTCCGTATTTCGCAAAAAAAGGTCCGCAACCCGTGACGGGCCGGACCCTTCCGGACCGAAGTCCGTATCATCATCTAAAACAGAACCTTCGATTCCCTTATTCCGCCTCGGGTTCGTAGCCGTCGGCCTTGGCGCCCCACATCAGGAGGAAGACCAGCATGCCCACGACGGCCATGCCCAGGATGCCGACATAGGCCCAATTCCAGCCGTAGTGCTGGGCCACGAAGCCCAGTCCCACGCCCGAAACGAGCGTCGAAGCGTAGCCGAACAGCCCCGTGAGGCCGTTGGCCGTGGCGGCGGCCTTCTTCGTGGCCTGGTTCGCGGCGGCAATGCCGATCAGCGCCTGCGGGCCGTAGATGCAGAACCCTGCGGCGCAGAGCGTCGTGAACAGCAGCCAGATCGGAGCGTCGGCAGGCAGCTGCCAGAACAGGAAGACGAACAGCGCGGCGCCCGCCATGCAGAAGACGCAGGTGCGCTGTGCGCGGCCCCCGAAGAATTTGTCGGAGATCCAACCCGCGAGCAGCATGCCCGTGATACCGCACACTTCGAAGATGGCGACCGTCCAGCCGGCCATGCTCGACGAGAGGCCGCGCGACTCCTGCAAGAAGGTCGGGCCCCAGTCGAGCACGGCGAAACGCACGATATAGACGAAGAAGTCGGCCACGGCCAACCCCCAGATCATGGGATTGAGGAAGACCTTCTTGCGCAGGAACGCCTTGAACTCCTCCGACGAATCGTGCTCGTCGAGCTGCGTCTTGGTACCCTCCAATTCGGGCAGGCCGACCGACTTGGGCGTATCGCGCAACGTAACGATGATGAAGATCACGCCCAGCACCGCGATGGCAGCCGGAACCCAGAACGTCCACTGCCATGCGCCGACATGCTGCAACGCGTTGGTGACATAGGCTTCGGCCGAAGCGGCGTCCATCTTTTCGGTGATGCTCGCCGTATTCTCCACGACGCGCTGCCGCATCTCCGGATCGCCCGTCATATCCGTACCCGTGTGGCCCATCAGATACCCGCACAAGATCGCGATGATGAAGGCACCGATCGAGTGCGAAGCGTTCCAGATCGACATCTTGGTCGCCAGCTCCTTGGGCGGAACCCAATGCGTGATCAGGCGGTTGCACGGCGGGAAGCCGCACCCCTGGAACATGTTGTTCAGAATCAGCAGCACGCCGAACAGGACGACCAGCGTATGGATGAACGTCGTCCCGTAGGTCTGCCCCGTAATCCATGCGCAGATGATCGCACCGCAGCCGAAAATGAAGTTGATGACCGAACACACCGACAGGCCCATCACCATGTGCCAGCGGCCGTTGGTGCGGTCCGCCAGTACGCCGTTGACGAATTTCGACACGCCGTAGATCAGCCCGACGAGGGTCATGATGACGCCGAAGGTCGTTTTCGAGATGCCGTACTCGGCCGTAAGACCGGGAATGGCGAAAGAGAAGTTCTTGCGAACGAAATAAAAAATGGCGTAACCGATCATCGTTCCGATGATCGTCCGCCACTGCCAATATTTGAATCGTTTGGTCTGTTCCGCAGTCATAAGGCTTGTCGATTATGCGATTTCCCAAGCTCCGCCCTTACCGAAGACGCGGGCGACCAATTCATCGTAAATCCGTGCGCGTTTGGCCAGATCGAGCAGATTGATGCGCCAGCGCAACAACTGCGTGAAATCGACCATGCTGCGCAACTGCTCGCGCGA
>OOBO01000310.1_pt1 | contig 44368 bp, 44 predicted proteins | sample 1671031 | NCBI WGS metagenome assembly OOBO01 (sample SAMN06348115, study PRJEB24527) | human gut metagenome | biome: human gut; feature: ankylosing spondylitis patient; material: feces | host: Homo sapiens | place: China | collected 2015-10 | reverse complement strand
GCGCCGAGATCATCATCTACGAGCCCACGCTCCCCGACGGCACCACCTTCTTCGGTAGCCTCGTCGTCAACGACCTCGCCACCTTCAAGTCCCGCAGCAAGGCCATCATCGCCAACCGCTTCGACGACTCCCTCCGCGACGTTGCCTCCAAGGTCTATACCCGCGACATCTTCCGCCGCGACTAACGTTATACGTTGTACTTATTGTTCAAGTTGTTTTCCCTATATTCAGCAAAAAGACCCAGCAAGAAGCCGCAGCATAAAGTATTAACGAATAGATTAACGTCCGATTAACGGCGATTCATGTGAAAAATGCTGGCGGCCTGCCCGCCATGTTCCTCCATGAACAGGTCGCCAGTATTTCCGTCCTTCTATGTGTCCCGACAAGTTTTTCCGCGGATTTTTTCTCCAAAATTTGCCGTTGTCGTAAAAATCCCATACCTTTGTAAAAAATCAAAGTTATGCGAAATTCAGAAGAACGATATATCAGTTTGCTGACCGATTTCGGTTTCAAGCGCGTCTTCGGCACTGTTCCCAACAAGGACTTGCTCATCGACTTTCTCAACTCCCTCTTTGATGGCGAGCAGGTCGTAAAGGACGTGACGTTCCTCAATAGCGAGCATGTCGGGGATATCAGTTCCGACCGCAAGGCCATTTTCGACGTCTATTGTGAGAACGAGCAAGGCGAGAAGTTTATCGTCGAGATGCAGAATGCCTATCAGACTTTTTTTAAAGACCGTTCTCTCTACTATGCTACCTTCCCAATCCGCGAGCAAGCCGTGAAGGGCGATGTATGGGACTACCAGCTCAAACACGTCTATGTGGTAGCTTTGCTCAACTACAAAATGAGCGACTCCGCGTTCTCTCCTGACACTATAAACCACGATATTGGCCTGCTTGACAAGCAGACTCATCGCGTGTTCAACGACAAGCTGACTTTCAAATACGTCGAAATCTCGAAGTTTGACAAGTGTTTGGAAGAACTAGAGTCCAACTATGACAAGTGGCTCTATGTCCTTCGCAACCTCTCCCGCCTCGATAGTCAACCCGACTATTTGCGCAATGAGATTTTCAACCGTCTGTTCTCCGAAGCAGAGATAGCTCACTTCTCCAAAGTGGAGCTCCGCGAATATGAGGACAGCCTCAAAGCCTATCGCGATATCAAAAACTCGTTGGATACTGCAAAAGCCGAAGGCCTTGCTGAAGGATTTGGCAAGGGGCGTGTTGAAGGTCACGCCGAAGGTCGTGCCGAAGGCCTTGTTGAAGGTCGTGCCGAAGGTCGTGCCGAAACCCTTGTAGAGGTCGCCAAAAACCTCTTGTCAATTGGTACACCGATTGAAAGTATCATGAAGGCGACAGGCATGACCGAGGACGAAATCAAGGATTTGGCCTAACAAATTCACCATGTACTAACAAAAACCATGTCCCCATCCGAGTGGCGGCATAGCGCAGAGCGATACTGCGATGGGGAACAATGTCGTATTAACGTCCGAATGAAGTTTGTCCAAAATATTAACAAAACTCCTTCACTGTCGTCTCGTCCGTGATAGCCAGGTCGCCCAGACTGATGTCCGTCACGGCTTGGTTGCCCTTCCCGCTGATCTTGATCGACTTGATGGAACCGTGCGTCACCTCATAGGGAGCCACGATGCTTGCCCCCGCTTGGGCCTCCTGCTTGGTGAGATAGACCGGAGCCTTGCTGAGATTCGCCGAGACAAACTTGTTGTAGTCGCTGCGTCCATTGCGAGCCCCGCCGAAGGCGAGTTTCAGATAAGGCGTCAGCACCTGATACATACGAATGACGTTCGTCCACTTCATGCGCTGTTTCTGCTGACCATTGGTCTTCGCGTTGGTCGTCTGAGTGATCTTCTCAGACACGACGGTCTGACCACCGTTCTGCTTGAAGGTAAAGCTACCTACTGATCCCTGGAGTTTGGTTAAGATACCATTGAGTCTTGCCATAATTGTAAAGTTTTAAAAATTTGAAAATGTTTTGAGTTGGGAGCATTCTCCCTTGTTTCTCCCTTGCTTCTTCTATTGTTTCCGTATCGTTTCCGTATTGTTTCCGCTTCCGGAAGCGAGAACGATAGGAGAACGATAGGAGGACGATACGAGAACGATACGGGATTGATACGAGATCGATACGGAAACGATACGTACCCGATACGTGACCGATTCATTTTGCCGCCGTTCTGCGGACTTGGTGGGACTGCGATTTTGTTTCATTGCCTTGAAAGTTTTTGAAGTTGATACTGCTTCACCTTGTCAGTTGCTGACGGTGATTACGGATTCAAAGACAATGCAAATGAGCGCAATGAAAGCGTGCTTTCAAATTGCCGAGTGCAGCTTGTCTTATACAAAATTACGAAATGGCGCAAGCGAATGCAAATTCATTCATAACCGTTTACAATCCATTCATAATCCATTCATTCCGTTCGCAATTCAATTACCCATTTTCCCATAAATAACTAAACCACATTATGAACGACGTAAAAATTAGCATCCACGACAGTATCGTCCAGGTTCTGCCCAACGCCACAAAGGCCGTACAAAACTTCTATGGCGACCAGTTTGCCGAGAAAACACTCAGCAAGAAGGAAGCCGCTGAAGACAGTTCTTCCGATGCCGACTCCCCTGAGGCCAGGAAACTCGCCCTCTATATTGGCGAGGAATGCCTCCCGGGCTTCCTCGCTCAGATTCGTGACTGCAACAACGCCACAGAACTTGCCTTGGTTGTCGTCTCCATGCTCGATCAAGAGACCAAACTCACCGAGGAAATAGTCGTAAGGAGTAGCTTCATCCAGCTCCTGTTGCCCTTCGCCACCAAAATCACTTCTGGAAGAAGCGTGAATAACGTTCGCGCCCGCATCAATGACGCTTTGATCGCGCGCCGTAAGTCTCACCCCAAACATTAAGTGCCATGATCGGAATAGAGATAATGATAGCTCAAATAGCCGCTGCAGCATACTTTGGCTATAAGCAATGCAAATTATCTGAACGACGTCACTGGAGTCCTTTTGACCTGTTTTTTGACTCTCGCGCCTCGGCATCAACAGAAGTCTCTGCAAAAGAGCAGGAAGCCCCGTCTTCCAAGGCGGAGCAGTTAGAGGAGCCACAGGCGAAGCCATCTGATGCCGTTTTGGAAGAACGCATCGTCCAGGCCGTCTTCGACAAACTCAGGCAGAACAAGGAACCACAGATCATCATCAACTTCTTCGGAGGCAATCATATTGTGGCCCCCAATGCCCAGGAAGCCTATCAGCAGTTCCATTCCTCCTCTAAAAAAAGCAAGAACGCTGAATGATGCTACAAATATACTAAATAATATTAACAACTCAGGTGTTAAAGATGATAGACATCATTCTGATGGCAAACAAAAGTATTAATAAACGATAACGTTCGATTAACGGTGATTAATGTAACAACCACCACAACATTTATGTTGTCATATTAATCGTAAGAACAAAAACAATTATATTATGAGCATTTTTGCAGGAAAAACTTTAATGATTACTGGTGGAACAGGTTCCTTCGGTAACGCAGTGTTGAATCGCTTTCTCCGTACAGATATCGGAGAAATCCGCATCTTCTCCCGCGATGAGAAGAAGCAGGACGATATGCGCCACGAATACCAGGTGAAATACCCTGATGTGGCCCATAAGATCAAGTTTTTTATCGGCGATGTACGCAACTTGCAGTCGTGCCGCAATGCCATGCCTGGCGTGGATTACATCTTCCATGCCGCAGCATTGAAGCAGGTTCCGAGCTGTGAGTTCTTCCCGATGGAGGCCGTCAAGACCAATGTCATCGGTACGGACAATGTCCTGACTGCCGCCATCGAGGCTGGTGTAGGCGCTGTTATCTGCCTCTCTACCGATAAGGCCGCCTATCCCATCAACGCCATGGGTATCACCAAGGCCGTGGAGGAGAAGATCGCCGTCGCTAAGAGCCGCTATTCTGGCAAAACCAAGATCTGTTGCACCCGCTATGGCAATGTGATGTGCTCCCGCGGCTCTGTCATTCCCTTGTGGATAGACCAGATTCGCAATAGCAATCCCATCACGCTGACCGAGCCCAAGATGACCCGCTTCATCATGTCTCTTGAAGAGGCTGTCGACCTTGTTCTCTTCGCTTTCGAGCATGGACACAACGGTGACATCCTCGTACAGAAAGCTCCCGCCTGCACGATCCAAACCCAGGCCGAGGCTGTTTGCGAGCTCTTCGGAGGCAAGAAGGAGGATATCAAAGTGATCGGCATCCGCCACGGAGAGAAGATGTATGAGACATTGCTCACCAAGGAGGAGTGCGCCAAGGCCGAGGATATGGGCAACTTCTACCGTGTACCCGCTGACAACCGCGGACTGAACTACGATAAGTTTTTCAAGGAGGGCGACACCAAGCGTTCCGAGATAGAGGAGTTCAACTCAGACAACACCTACCGCCTGAACCTTGAGGAGACCAAGGCCAAAATCGCCTCCTTGGAGTATATTCAGAAAGAATTGAAAGGCGAGGGCAACTTCGTGCAGTAAACATGAATATGTGCTTTGCACAACGTATATATTTCAACATTAATCGTCGTTAATCTCTCGTTAATCTAACATTAATATATTTTAGCCTGTTTAATGCTTAGTATTTATGATGATTAATGGCCTATTGATGGAGATTAATGTTTCAAAGTAAATAGTGATGAAGATTTTAGTAACTGGTGCCAAAGGCTTCGTCGGCAAGAACCTTTGCGCCCAACTCAATAACATCAAAGACGGCAGGGCCCGTTGCTACGGCGACTTGTCGATAGAGGAAGTCTTCGAGTACGACCTAGACTCCACCCCCGAGCAACTCGATACATGGTGCAAGGAATGTGACTTCGTGTTCAATCTCGCTGGCGTAAACCGCCCCAAGGACAATGACGAGTTCATGAAGGGTAACTTCGGCTTCGCCTCCACTTTGCTCGACACTCTGAAGGCTCATAAGAACACTTGCCCCGTGATGCTCTCCAGCTCTCAGCAAGCCTCATTGACAGGCCGTTTCGGTAATAGCGAGTACGGTCGCAGCAAGAAAGCTGGCGAGGACCTGTTCTTGGAGTATGGTAAGGAAACGGGATCCAAAGTTCTGGTCTATCGCTTCCCCAACCTCTACGGCAAATGGTGTCGTCCTAACTACAATAGTGCAGTAGCCACCTTCTGCAACAACATCGCCAACGACCTCCCCATCACGGTCAACGACCCGTCAGTAGAACTCGAACTGCTCTACATCGACGACCTTGTAGAAGAGATGATCCACGCCTTGAAGGGCGAGGAGCACCATTGCGAGTTTAACGGCCTGGAAGTCATTCCCATGAATGGTGATACCACAGGTAGCACGGATAATGAAAAATCTGTTCAATCTGTGAAATCTGTGTTCGGAAAAGTAGGCCGCTACTGCTATTGCCCCGTCACCCATAAAGCAACCCTCGGCGAAATCGTGGCCCTGCTCCATCAGTTTGCAGACATGCCCAAGACATTGATGATTCCTGAAATCCCTGCCGATTCGTTTGCCAAGCGCCTGTACAGCACCTTCCTGTCATACCTTCCCAAGGAAAAAGCTATCTTCGATTTGAAAATGAATGTTGACCAGCGCGGCTCGTTCACCGAACTCGTCCACACCCTCAACTGCGGACAGGTGAGCATCAACATCTCCAAGCCCGGTATCACCAAGGGAGAACATTGGCATCACACCAAGTGGGAACAGTTCATCGTCGTCTCGGGTCACGGTCTCATCCAGCTCCGCAAGGAAGGCACCGACGAAGTCCTCAACTACGAGGTGAGTGGTGACAAAATCCAAAGTGTCATCATGCTCCCCGGTTACACCCACAACATCATCAACCTCTCCGACACCGAAGACCTCGTCACCGTCATGTATTGCAACGAGATATTCGATCCGAACAGGCCCGACACCTACTTTGACAAAGTCGAAAAGTAACGAACACAGATTACACGGATTAAACGGATTTTTAATGCCACGAGTAAACTTGTAATCATAGATACATAAGTGACATGTTGTATAATAAGGAACAGAGCTACGCAATAAATGGTGCAGCTATGCATGTTTACAATGTTTTGGGTCCTGGATTTCTTGAAGCAGTATATCAGGAGGCTCTCGAATTGGAATTTAGAAAGCGCGGAATTCCTTACGAAAGAGAAAAGGAGTTGAAAATATACTATGAAGGAAAGGAATTGCATCAAACTTATAGGGCGGACTTTGTTTGTTATGGCAACGTTATGGTAGAGTTGAAAGCGGTTTCTCATTTAGATGATGCACATAGAAGTCAAGTCTTCAATTATCTAAAAGCAACTGGTCATAAACTTGGATTACTGTTTAATTTCGGACATTATGATGGATTAGAATGGGAGCGTAAGCTCTATTAATCCGTTTTATCCGAAAAATCCGTGTTCGTAAAAAATAAAATATATGTTTTGAATTCCCCAAGGAATTGAGAAGTATAAATCTGTATTATCTGTTCAATCCGTGTTCGAAAAAAATACAATTCATGTTTTATGGAAAAGCAACCAAAATTCGATTATTCAGATATTAAGTTTAAAGACAACGGCAAATTAAAGTTGATCATCGTTGTCGGCACGCGCCCCGAGATCATCCGTCTCGCCGCCGTTATCAACAAGTGCCGTCAGTTTTTTGATGTCATTCTCGCCCACACAGGCCAGAACTACGATTACAACCTCAACGGTATCTTCTTCAAGGATCTGAAGCTCGCCGAGCCCGAGGTCTATATGGATGCTGTCGGTGACGATCTTGGCGCTACCTGCGGCAACATCATCAACTGCTCCTACAAGCTCTTCGCCCAGACCAAGCCCGACGGCGTACTGGTCCTTGGCGACACCAACAGCTGCCTCAGTGTTATCGGAGCCAAGCGACTCCATATCCCCATCTTCCACATGGAGGCTGGCAACCGCTGCAAGGACGAGTGCCTGCCCGAGGAGACCAACCGCCGTATCGTCGATATCATCTCCGACGTGAATATGGCCTACTCTGAGCACGCAAGAAGATACCTCGCCGACTGCGGCCTACCCAAGGAGCGCACCTATGTCACAGGGTCCCCCATGGCAGAAGTCCTCCACAACAACCTCGCCGAGATCGAGGCCAGCGATGTCCACCAACGCCTCGGCCTGGAGAAAGGCAAGTATATTCTCCTGTCCGCTCACCGTGAGGAAAACATTGACACGGAGAAGAACTTCCTCTCCCTCTTCACTGCTATCAACAAGATGGCGGAGAAGTACGACATGCCCATCCTCTACAGTTGCCACCCCCGCTCCCGTAATCGTCTCGCCGCCTCAGGCTTCCAACTCGACCCGCGTGTCATCCAGCATGAGCCCCTCGGTTTTCACGACTACAACTGTCTCCAGATGAACGCTTTCGCCGTCGTCAGCGATAGCGGAACCCTTCCCGAGGAATCCTCTTTCTTCACCAGTATCGGCCATCCCTTCCCCGCTATCTGCATCCGTACTTCTACCGAGCGTCCCGAGGCCATCGACAAGGGTGACTTCGTCATTGCTGGTATCGACGAGAAGTCCTTGCTCCAAGCCGTTGACACCGCCGTCGAGCTCTGCCGTGACGGTCAGCACGGCATCCCCGTCCCCGACTATGTGGACGAGAATGTCAGTACGAAGGTGGTGAAGATTGTGCAAAGCTACGTCGGTATTGTGAATAAGATGGTGTGGCGTAAGTTCTAACAAACGGGTTATAATATCATCGCAGACTTTAATGACGATTGACGTCGGCCTGGCGGCAATAAAATATTAACAACAGATTAATGTTCGATTAACGACGGTTAATGTGAAAAATTCTGGCGGCTTGCCCGCTAGATTCCACCATGTACGAGCCGCCAGTATTTCCGTCCATCTATGTCTCCCACCAAGTTTTTCAGCGGATTTTTCCTCCAAAATTTGACGTAACAAATACACCCTGTACTAACAGAATCCCGATCCCCATCCGAGTGGCGGCAAAGCGCAGAGCGATACTGCGATGGGGAGCATTTACTATTACCGTCCGATTGACGGCGATAGTCCAAAAGTATTAACGACCGATTAATGTTCGATTAACGGCGATTAATGTGAAAAGCCATAGCGGCTTGTCCGCCGAAAATCTAAGATTCATGTATTCTCTATATGAAAGCTGCAAGATGAACAATTTGATTTTTGGTAGGTACATAGAGGATATCCTAACCCGCATGAAAGACGGGGATAAGGACTATCGGGCTATGCTTCCATTTTTCAATGTTGAGAAAACAAGTGAGGTGACGGGGTGCGCTTAGGTTTCTCTTCGCTCTAAAAACTATAGTAACTCATTTTTTCTAAACCTAAACGCGTAACTGCTTGGAAAATAACGGGGACGCTGTATTGGTGATATACTTAACAATTGATAAAGTATGATAAGTAAAAGAAAGATTTCATCAACAAGGTTGCTTGCTGCTACATTACTTTTTTGTAATATAGCTGTGTCGGCACAAGAAGTTGTGCCAATGCTTACAACAAAGTATAGTCAGACAGTACCGTATAATAACAGTTGCCCAGATAATTCAGCGGCTGGATGTGGACCTGTGGCTGTTGCGCAGATACTAACGAAGTATAAACAACCTATCCATGGTTATGGAAGTGTTTCGTACCAAAGCGGAGTAAATAAGTATGCAGTGGATGTTGATTTTGAAAACTACATTTTTGACTGGGATAATATCAAAGAAGATTATCGAGATGAATATACCGAACAACAAGCCAAGGCTGTTGCTGATTTAGTATATGCTTGTGGTGCTGCAATGTATGCGCAATATGGCTCGGCAACATCTATCAACAATTATGCTAAGATGCTTTATGGCTTGCAGCACAACCTCCATATTTCTAAGAATGCAAGATATTTGCGTCGGCAACACTATTCTACAGCAGAGTGGATAGAAATGCTGAATACGCAGCTTCGAGCAGGCCATCCTGTATTCTACCGTGGCACATGGCTGTTTGATGGTACAGAAGTTGGGCACATGTTTGTAATTGATGGCCTTGATTCAGAAGGCAAGTATCATGTGAATTTCGGACATTCAGGTAGTGGTGATAAGTTTGCAGACATCAATGTGCTCAACCAAAGTGGTACAAAGCCAGGTGGTCGTGGCGTTTGCTATAACGCCACACAAGCTATGGTCATCAACTGCTACCCTACACCAGAATACACAGACTATCCAATGCAGAGATGTATTTCTGAGGAAGCTATCATCTTGAATATGGACACCTTACTGAGACAGATAACAGTAAATTTGGGCGAGAAGTTCACGCTCAGTTGCAATCTCAGAAACTATAGTTTGCAGAAAGCGACCGTAAACTATGGTTGGGGGCTTGAAAAAGATGGTCAATTTATCGACATCCTACGTCAACGTACCTATGGACTGAGAGCCGGAAACAAGTTTGCGGAAACACGTCACTTAGATTTTGCGTTGCCTACAACTCTTGAAAATGGCAACTATAAGTTGGTATTATATTCCAAGTCAGATATAGAACCCACATGGAGCAAGGTGTGGATTTCCGCTCCTACAGAAGCAGAAGTTAAAGTCAATGGTGGCAAGGCTGAGATAATTGTACCCGACAATCATTTGGGGAACCCTAAACTGTATTTAGAAAAAGACATCATAGAGGTTGAGAATCCTTTCGATAAAACCGTTTCAGGAAGAGCGTTTGAATTGAACTTTGTCAACCCTTCCACCAATAATTTCCAAAACAAGATTAAATTGGAGATTGTCGCGGATGACGGAGACTATAGTTATGAGACCACGCAGCCAATATTCAGCCAATCTAAGACTACATACCACATATTGGTTCCACAGGCAGCGGTTGCCCTAGAAGGAAAGAGTTTAACTTCTATAAAGGCTTACTATTACAATACCATCGAAGATGCTTATACTCTTTTGGGTACAACAGAACCATCAGGTATCAATGTACCAGAAACGGAAGCAGCAAAGGGGGACGTCTTCATCTATTCTGCCAACGGAGTCCTAATTCAGCGTATAGTCGCAGAGAATGTTGCGGAAAGTTACGGAAATATCCTCAAATCGCTTCCTCGTGGAGTATATGTAATAAAAGAAGCAAATAAAGTAAGAAAGATTGCTTTATAATTTTCTTAAGAGAGATCTTGGCAATAAAATTTAACAACTAAATATATAGGCACTTGCAAAAGTGCCTATACAAAGGTTTTGCCCTAAATGCCTCACTAACAAAATCTTCAAAAGGAAATAGATTAAGGATTTGATTTTAAAAAGCCATTTCAACAGATTCTTAGAGTCTTGGAATATAAATAATGCCCAAAATATCCATGAAGAGGCTCGAGAGTTTGAGCGCTTTGTTAACTATACAATATTAAGCATGGACGATCCAAGTGCCTTTATAGGTAAACCAGAATTATTGGATTGTTGTTGTGTCGGTGGTGCTGACGATGCAAAGTTAGATGGAATTGGTGTAAAAGTCAATGGACAGATTGTTTCGTCAGAAGAGGAAATATTGCAAATTGTTGGTTTGTCAAAGAAAATTGAGGTGGAGTTTGTTATAATCCAATCTAAAGAACAAACTAACTTTGATAATGCCGAATTCAATACATTTGGCATTGGTGTTCAGAATTTCTTTTCTGAGCCTAGTTTGCCAGAAAATGATGCGGTTGGCAGATTACGCCAACTCAAAGACTTTATTTATTCAAATAAAAATGTAATTAGAAAACTTGATGCGAATCCGTCTTTGTCGGTCTATTATGTTTTTGCAGGCACTACCCCAGACGAAGAACACCTAGCTGGATTGAAGATGATTATGAAGGATAATTTGGCTGGGTGTCGCGATTGCTTAGGAGCTATCTCTATAGATGTTATTGATGGAAAGCATTTGGTTCAGGTCTGTAAGGAGTTAGAAAATGACTTTTGTGTTGAACTTAACACTCGTGATATAATACCACTAACAGTTAACGAAAACTGCAAAATCAAAAAAGCGTATGCATTCACATGCGAAGCCCTAGAACTGTTAAAGTTGTTAGGAAAAGAAGACGGCACTATTCGTCGCTCACTTTTCAACGACAATGTTAGAGACTATCTTGGTAATAGGGGTGGTGTCAATAGTGAAATCGAACAAACCATCATAGGTGAACCCGAGATGTTTCTTATGTGTAATAATGGAATCACAATAGTATGTTCTGATTTCATCCAAATAAGAGATAAGCTTGTTAGTATTAACAATCCTCAAGTAGTTAATGGGTGCCAAACATGTAATTCTATTTTCAGATTCAAAGACAATATAACGCTCTCGAAAGTGCAGGTTTTGATAAAGCTAATATGTACAGAGGATATTTCTATAACTAACAAAATTGTAAGAGGAACTAATAAGCAAAATCAAGTATTGGAGGAAGCTTTTGAGACAACGAAACCATTTCATCAAGATTTGGAGGATTTCTTTTTGGCTAAGCAAACTGATTTTACCTTATACTATGAGCGTAGAAGCAAGCAGTATTCCGCATTGCCAACCATTAATAAAAATCAAATTGTAAATCTTAGGGTTATTACCCAAGTATTTGTCGCTACTTTTCTCACCTCTCCACATGAAGCACATAGACATGAGGCAAAACTCTTGGAGTTGTATGCAGGTGATGATAACGACAAATATACAACAAGAAGCATGCAAAGTCACCATATTTTTTGTGTGCAATGATATGGTATAAATTTGAAGAATGGTTTAAAAATGGTCTTATAGAACGTCAGCTTAAGACTTACAAAGCACATTTGTACTTACTGTTTTTGTATAGTTTAGGCAAATTCCCTGTTACAGATTGCTCAAATGCAAGGGTTATGAATGCTTATTGCTCGGAAATTGAGAATCTATTGCTTTCAAAGAATGTTACTGGGGTGATTGATCGTGTGGTTGAAGTATTCCAAAAATCTATGGATTTATGGGTTTCTCATGGTAAAAGTCAATATGCCGTTAAAGATCGAAAAGAATTCACCTCAATGATGTTGGAACTTGCACGTAAGTATCTAATAGGGCAAGAAACACTCGAAAAACCCAAAGCAACTCCCCAGCTTGATTATATGGAAGGCCGTATCTTGGTAGCAAATTTCCATAAAGAGCAATGGTTTTGTTTCATCAAAACAAGCAGATTCCCTGAAAATATATATTTTGACTCTCGTAACTATAATGGTGAAATCCGAAAACTCTTGCCAAATACGAAAGTTAAGTTTGTCGTAAAAAGTAGAAATAAGAACGGTGAAAAACTATTTTATGCAGATAATGTTGTTGTCATAAAAGAAGGAGATATATAAATATGTCTGGTCCATACATTGTTTACAACTAAGACATGGCGATGGGCAAGAAGTCTTATTTGTTCTGCCGAGACTTGGATGTCTGCAGGCGGGCAGCGATGATGTTCTCGTTGTTTGGTGCCTGCAAGGTACTGGGTAAAAATCCGGAGCGTTGGCTCTCTTATGTGCTGAAAAACATAAAGACGACGCCCAAGGATAAACTTTATACTCTTCTTCCTGAGTTTTGGGAAGACGAGGGATGATAAACATGAATTAAAATTTTAGTCAAATCAAGGTGTACTCCCCATTGGCATGAGCTGGTGGAGGGCAAAACCTCCTATGCTTGTCTCAAAATAGGCAATGACAATGCCGCCGTGCAAAGTTACTGCTTTGTTTGTGACCATGCAATACGGTGTTCACCGAATACTTACAGATTAACGATGAATTATATTAAAGATTTTGTTATTCTACTCTTGTCTTTATGCGGAAGTGTTGCATCGATTGCATCAATATATTATTTTGATCAGCAAGATCAAGGGAAAGTAGCTCTGATAATATTAGGTATGTTATTATGTATGTCTATGTGTCATGATTGGTATTACACACATAAAGTCAGGCAAAAGAATAGATATACGAGTATTCCAGAAGATTTAAATACAATCTATTCTCAAATACGTTGCAAATATGAAAGTGTACAAGATATTACAAATATGTTAGCTTCTCTTTGTGATGCCACTTCAACAGTTTTTTCAGAGATTCATGGAACCAATATAGGTGTTTGTATAAAACTGATGACAGAAGTAAGTAAAGAGGCTGTAATTGTTACACATGTAAGAGACAGGTACTCTATGAAAAATGGCAGAAAATAGGAAAGAATGAGAATGTCAAACATTATCTTAAAGATAATAGTGATTTCCTCTATATCTATGAGGAATTGGACCAATCAAATAGTGGCGTTATTTACTATTATAGTAAAGATGTGGCGACAGACCCAAACTACAAGAATAGTAGTCTATACAATTGGAAGCAGCCTACATTTGGATGGCCAATAGTCAATAACCTTATTAGGAAACACAAGTGGCCACTTCCCTATCGCTCTACTATTGTAATACCAATAATACCATTAAATAGCAATAATCAAAATGTTGCAAATCTTAAAGGTTTCTTATGTCTGGATAGTAAAAAGACTAATGGTTTCAACAAAGATGCAGATATTGAGATTCTGAGAGGATTATCAGATGAAATATGTCCACTAATAGATAGAATCAACGAATTAAGCAAGTAAAATGAAAAAAATAACAATAACGGCAATTTCTTCAAAAAAGCAGATAATTATCAATAGTCATGGCAATCACAAGGTAATTAGAGCTGTTGTTTTTAGTTCACGTCAGATGGAAATACTAAATGAGGCTTCTGTACATGTTACTCCATCACGATTATTGAAAAGGTGACTGTTATGAAGAAATATCTTATCGATTTTCGAATTCATGAGCATACTTGGTGTGATAGCTTTGGAAGGCCTTGCCCAGACTGTGTGAATGAAGACAACGTAGAGGCTTGGAGGCGTTATGTCAGCGCCAGAATCAGTGAGCTGATGAAAGATGAGACTCTGAAGGAGCCGGAGTTCCGGCAGATATTAGAGCAGGTTAAGGAAGATAAAAGGTGTCGTGAGGAGTATGACAGACGCAGGGAGCAACAGCGAATAAAGGATGCGGCGGACAGACGACGGAGGAGCAGTATGGAACGACCGAAGATTACGTATATTCCCAAAGGACTGACTATTGACTACGCGGAGGAATATGGGCGGCTGTTGAAGCAGGAGGTGGAGTTTACGCCGACTTGCCACGAGGATTTCCTGTATCAACGGAGATTGATTGAGAGGTGGTACAAGAAATCGGTGCCGCAACTGATAGCCATGGGGAGACCGGATGCTGCGTATGGGGTGAGTATGGCTCTGTGTAAGGCGATACCGCAGTTTATATTCCGTGACGACATCAAGGAGATGCTTGATACGCAAAGGCCACAACTACGGAAGTTGGTTGTCGGTGCTTTTGCTGGGCTGGTAGAATCGGTGAAGGCATGGAACAATGAGACTGAGCGGAGAAAGGTTTGCGACTTTCTTTCCATAGAGGCAAAACGTTATAAGGAGTGGAGAGGCATGATGCAGACTTTGATTGCGTTGATGCCTTCTGCCACTTTCGTAGGTGGAACTATAGCCGTGTCTCGTGAGATGAACGAGACGGAGGTGTATCAGAAGCGTTTGCGCAAGCAGGAGGAGAAGCGGCGCATGGAAGCGGAGAAAGAGGTACGTTCTCTTATTCCGCTGAATCCTGATTATGAGACACGAATTTTCAGCAGCAGGAATATCGGCTGGGACTGTGACCCGATATGGCATCTGATGCTGGAGGAGAACAAACGAATTGAACGGCTTGCGGAGCAGGGGGACTATCAGGAGGCTGCGCTGCGGTTCATGCAAATGACTAAGTCGATGTGCCGCCACTTTGTGGAGGATGAACATTACAACTACTTCGATGACATGTACAGTCCTGAATATGCCATTGACGATTTGACAGTCCTATTCGCTGGACTTGACAAGGCTGGAAAATTGCCGGTAGAGACCAAGGAATATCTTGCGAAGGCATGGCAGGAGATAAAGGAAACAGAGTGCTATCAGGATTATGGTTTGCCGAGGAACGTTTATAAGTAGAATACCGAATCAGTTAAAGCGTCAAACAAGTAATGTGTCTCTTTTCGCATCCAAACTGTAAGCGCAAAATTTATTGTCGAGATTATCAATTCGACAAGGAGGGCCTTGGTCTAGATGAAAGGGGTAAACGTCGCCAAGACCTTGAGTCGAAGGAAATTTCAAAGGACTATGTCCTAAATTGAGCACACACGAATTAGTCTAACAAGTGAAACATTTTTTGTGTAGTCACAGAACTATCTCCTAAATTCCGCGCAAACTATTATTTAAAAGGTGTTATGTCTGATAATTTAGTAAAAAATAAAAAAATAGTAACAAACACATTCTACCTTACGATTAGAATGCTTTTTGTTTTAGGCGTGTCGTTATACACTTCAAGGGTGTTTTTGGCAGCCTTAGGCGTAGAGGATTTTGGTATTTATAATGTGGTAGGAGGCTTTGTTACTATGTTCGCTTTCCTAAATAATGCGATGACAACAGGTGTTCAGCGCTTCTATAATGTTGAATTAGGAAAAAATGGTATTAAGGGTTTAAACAAAGTATATATATCTTCCATTCTTTCTCAGTCTGTTCTTGCTGGAATTCTACTAGTTTTGACAGAAACTATAGGACTTTGGTATATGTACAATGAAATGGTTATTCCAGCAAATAGGTTCGAATCGGCTGTGCTTATATTTCATTTTTCTGTAGGTTCTTTGGTTGTGAATATAATGTCGGTTCCTTATTCGGGAATTATTATGGCACACGAAAAAATGAATTATTTTGCGCTAGTTAGTATTTTAGACGTGTTACTAAAACTAGGAGTTGCACTTATCCTTCCATCTGTAACAACAGATAGATTGGTTGTTTATGGCTTTTTAATGCTATTGATTACAATCCTTGACTTTTTCATGTATTCAGTGTATGCAAGATTGAATTTTAAAGAAATTCGTTTTGTTAAATGCTTTCATAAGAGACTACTTGTGGAGCTTCTTTCTTTTTCATCATGGAATGTATTGGGAAAGGTAGCCATTATGCTTAAAGAGCAGGGACTTAATATGGTGCTAAATCTTTTTTTCGGGCCAGTTGTAAATGCAGCACGTGGTGTTGCCTTTCAAGTAAATGGTGCACTTGCTGGATTTGTAAATAATATTAATGTGGCCGTAAAGCCGCAGTTGACACAAGCTTATGCTCAAGGAGAAAAGCAACGAACTTTTTCTTTAATGTTTAGTATTAGTAAACTATGTTATGTTATTTTACTTCTAATGGCAGTTCCTATATGTATGGAAATAGATTTCATATTAAAGCTATGGCTTGGCGATAATGTCCCTAAATATACGGCGATATTTATAGTGTTAGTTGTAGCTACAACATTTGTCAATAACTTAAATGCACCTGTTTCTTTTGTTGTGCATGCTATTGGTAAAATGAAGAAATATCAGACAATTACCAGTGCAATAGAGCTGTTTATTCTTCCTGTTTCTTATTTAATTCTTAAAACAGGGGGCGAACCGTGGGTCGTTTTTATTATTGGTTTCTTCTTTGTATTGTTAGGTCAGATTTTTAGTTTGTTTATTCTTAAAGAATTAGAGGATTATTCAATACTCTCTTATTTCAAAAGTGTGATAATACCATTGTTAATAATTACTTTAGGAGGAGTCTTATTTGCGTATATACCAAGTATGATAATGATGGAAGGTATTGTACGTTTGCTTCTTGTTAGTTGTGTAAGCACAATAGCAATATGCCTATTGTCTTATATGCTTGTTCTTAATGATGCTGAGAAGATTTTTCTAAGGAGGATTTTACAAACAAAACATCAGTTATAATATATCTAAAACTAATAATTACATTATAATGCTAAATTTTACTGTTGGCCCTGTGCAGTCGAGTGATGTTGTACGGGCAATAGGCGCTGAGCAGGTGCCTTATTTTAGAACCGCAGAGTTTTCCAAAATGATGTTGGAGAACGAGCGACTCGTTAAGAAATTCTCCAAAGCAACCAATGATAGTAGAGCAGTCTTTATGACTTGCTCTGGCTCTGGAGGTATGGAGGCCGCTATCATAAACTGTCTCTCCAAAGATGACAAAGCGCTTGTGGTAAATGGAGGAAGCTTTGGGCAGCGCTTTGTAGAACTCCTTAGTTTACATGAGATCCCTTTTTCTGAGATCAAATTGAAGCATGGAAAATCTTTGAAGCCAGAACATTTGTCAAAATATGAAGGCAAAGGATATACTGCTTTTTTAATCCAGAAACATGAGACATCTACAGGTCTTCATTATGATATGGATCTTGTGTCTAAATTCTGCAAGCGAAATGGTTGTTTCTTAATTGTTGACACTATCTCTTCGTTTCTTTGTGATCCTTTTGATATGCAATCACTAGATGCCGGAGTCATGATAACAGGTAGTCAAAAGGCTCTGGCTTGTGCACCAGGCATAGCAGTAATGGTGCTTGCTCCTTCTGCTTTGAATCGTATAGCCAAAACCAAGTGTTGTTGCCAATATCTTGATTTGAAGCTCGCTTTAAAAAACATGGAGAGGGGACAGACACCTTGGACACCCGCCGTTGGAATCCTACGCCAGATAAACGCTCGCCTAAGGGAAATAGAGGAGAATGGTGGCGTTGAAACAGAAATAGAACGTTGTGCAAGTTTGGCGAATTATTTTCGTGACAAACTAGTAGAGCATGATTTACCTTTTGAGGTTATAAGCGAGAGTTTGAGCAATGCCCTAACGCCTCTTCGTCCGACCACTCAATCGGCTAACGAAATATTTCTAAAACTAAAGGACGAATATGGCATATGGGTGTGTCCCAATGGAGGGGATTTGAAGGACACTGTTTTCAGAGTTGGTCATATTGGATATTTGCACAAGGGCGATTATGACAGGCTGGTATCTGCGTTCTTGGATTTAAGAAAAAAGAAATTTATATAAAACCGTTTTATGACTAAAGTTATAACATATGGAACATATGATCTGTTGCATTATGGTCATATAAAGTTGCTTGAGCGAGCAAAGGCGCTTGGCGATTATCTGATTGTTGGTGTTACGGCGGATGATTTCGACAAAACTCGTGGTAAAATAAATGTCCAGCAGAGTTTAATGGAAAGAGTAGCTGGCGTTCAAGCCACGGGCCTTGCTGACGAAGTCATTATCGAGGAGTATGAAGGTCAAAAAATAGACGATATCCAAAAGTACGCCGTTGACGTTTTTGCCATAGGATCAGATTGGGAAGGTCATTTTGATTATCTCAATGATTATTGTAGAGTGATCTATCTACCAAGGACAGAAGGTATTTCAAGTAGTATCATTCGTTCCCATGATAGAGAAATTGTTTTGGGTGTTTATGGGGACGGTATTGTCACAGAAAAATTTATCGAAGAGTGTAAATATGTAAATGGAGTTAGGACCTTGTCTGCAAATTCCGATTTTCAGGCGTTTGTGGAAAAAGTAGATGCTGTATATATTTATAGCCATCCTGCAAATTACTATAAGTATATTACCTACGCCCTTGAGCATAAGAAGCATGTTCTTTGTGAGATGCCGCTTACCCAGAATGCGAAACAGGCACATGAGCTATTTGAATTAGCAGAAAGAGAAGGGTGTGTACTTTCTTTAGCTTGTAAAACAGCCTATTCAACAGCTTACAACCGTATGCTTCTTTTGGTGAAAGGCGGAATTATTGGCGATGTTGTTTCTATAGATTCTACTTGTACCAGCATAAGAACTGTGAATTTTGCAGACAACCATCAGGTAATTGGGTGTGTTAGCAGTTTGAATGATTGGGGACCTACTGCTTTGTTGCCTGTTTTCCAGCTTCTCGGGGTAGACTATGGCAAAAAGGAAATTATTTCGCGCATTGCCAATGAAGAATACAAATATGATGAATTTACCAAATGCAATTTTGTTTATCCTTCCGCATGTGCAAGCATAAGTGTAGGAAAAGGAGTAAAAAGTGAAGGCTGCTTAATCATCTCTGGCACCAAAGGATATATATATGTTCCTGCACCATGGTGGAAGACAGATTATTTTGAAGTAAGATATGAGAATGCAGAGAACAATCGTAGATTTTTCTATCAGTTGGAAGGTGAAGGAACCCGATATGAGATTGTAGCTTTTGTTAAGTCGATTCAAAATAAAAAGATGCCTTCTGTGTCCAAAGAAATAGGAATTGCCATTAGTCAGATTATGGAGGATTTCTTAAATGAAAAGGATGTAACGAAATTAATGAAGAAATGAAAAAATATTTTTTAGCGTTGTCGTTGTTGGTAATATACACATCTTCTTGTGCTCAGCAGTTTGGCAATGTACAAGAACCGATCTCTTCTATAGAGGTTGAGGCGAGGGAATCCAAAGAAGCCACTGAAATAACCGAACCCCATGAAAAAAACAAATGGGGAGCGAAACTCAGAACTTCAAATTTCCATTTGGGAGTTGACCTTCAGACCAAGTATGTGTGGCGAGGTATGGAGATGATGTCCGAAGACGCGTCTCCTGTTGTCTTCCCTGGTATAAACTATCAATGGAATGGCCTTTATGCATACGCTATGGGTGGATATGCGATTAATGGTAAATATGCCGAAGTGGACCTCGGGGTTAGTTATACATGGAAAGGGTTGACATTGGGCTTGAGCGACTATTATTATCCAACGATCGATGGTAAGGACGATGAGTATATTGGTGGCAAACATAACGGCCATTGGTTAGAGGCAAGCATAACCTATGCTCCTGAAAAAGTTCCACTTTGGATTACTGTTAGCAATTTCTTTGCTGGGGATGATGATGCTTGTGACGATGGTTCGGGAAACAAGAAACAGGCATATTCTACCTACATGGAAATTGGTACTTATTACGACTTTCTAGATGACAATCGCCTTTCTTTGGCCTTGGGTGTGACGCCAAACAAGTCGTGCTATACCAACTACGAGAAGAAGTTTGCCGTATGCAATCTTGATTTGAAATATACCTATAACGTGCAGTTTAAGAATGGCTGGGCCTTACCTTTGAGTGTAGAATACATCTATAATCCAGCCTTCGACAAAGCATACGTTAACTTCGTGGCAAATTTTGCTTTCTAAGATAATGAAGAGAAGAAATGCCATCATAATGGCTGCAGGAACCTCGTCGAGATTTGTGCCACTATCAGCCGAATGTCCGAAGGGATTGCTCGAAGTGAAAGGCGAGGTCTTGGTAGAACGTCAGATGCGCCAGTTGAAAGAAGCAGGCATTGCCGATATTACCTTGGTTGTAGGCTATAAGGCGGATATGTTTGCCTATCTTGGCGACAAGTATGGCGTGGAGATTGTGCTTAATGAAGATTTTGCACGCTACAACAACACCTCGTCATTGATTCGTGTGATAGACAAGTTGGACAATACTTTTGTTTGTAGCTCGGATAATTATTTTCCGGAGAATGTGTTTGTGAAGGATTCTTGCGACAGTTGCTATTCTGCCCTTTACGCAGCAGGTGAGACGAATGAGTATTGCCTTACGACCAATGCTGAAGGTTATATCACAGGCGTACGCGTTGGCGGACGTGATGCGTGGTATATGGTAGGGCATGTGTTTTTTAATCATGCGTTTTCTGAGGCATTCCGTAAAATTATGATTGAGGAGTATAAGAATGAAACTACCAAGCAAGGGTATTGGGAGGATTTGTATATTCGTTATCTCGACCAATTGCCCAAGATGAAAATCAACCGCTACAAAGAAGGTGATATCCAGGAATTTGACAACCTTGACGAGTTGCGCTTGTTTGACGTCAGCTATGTAGGGGATACTCGTTCAAGTGTTGTGAAATCAATATGCAAAAGTCTTAATATCCAGGAGGCAGATGTCTATGGTTTCAAGAATATCAAACATCATGGAGATTTCCTGCATTTCCAGTTTAAGGTGGGCGATATCACTTATGAGTATAACGACAAGACCGAACCAAGGATTAAAAAGATATGAAGACAGCCGTAATACTTGCTGCGAGGCGTGAGAAAGAGTCTCAGGTACCTTATCCTCTCAAACCATTTGCTCCAGATCTTTGTCTTTTGGACAGAACCATAGGAATATTGCGAGATCTGCATTTCTGCAATATCCTTATAGTAGTAGGATACAAGGCAGAAATGTTCGAAAAATATGAAGCGGATGACGTAACGTTGATAGTGAACAAAGACTATGAGTTTACGGCTTCTATGGGCTCCTTGGCCTTGGCCAAGGACTACGTTAACGAAGACTTCCTGCTCATAGAAAGTGATACGTTCTTTGAGCGACGACTTCTTGAACAACTGGCTGCACAAACAGAGGGTAATTGCCTTTCTATGACAGAGGAAAGTGGTTCTGGCGATGAGTGCTTTATGGAAACAAAGCATGGCTTTGTGACAAAGATCACCAAAGACCGCCATCATGTATGTCATTTTGAGGGTGAGATGATTGGCGTGAGTCGTATCACGTTGGATACGTTCCATCTGTTGCTGTGCGCATGGGAGCATGCCAGTAGTCCATACCTCAACTATGAGTATCTGCTGATGGATGTGACGGATCCGCTCGACCGCCCTGTCCTTGTGCTCAAAAACTTGATTTGGGGAGATGTGGATTGCGAGGAAGACTTCAAGAAACTCCAGAATGTGATTTACCCACGTCTTCGCAGGCGTGAGAATCCGTTCGACCATGACAATCTGATCATGCACTTGCATGACATCTTTCCCAACAAGGATGTTAGTACAGCCGAAATCATTCAGATAGGCGGAATGAGCAACAAGAATTTCCGAGTGAATTTCGAAAACAAGAGCTATGTGCTTCGAGTGCCTGGAAATGGTTCGGAGGGTATGGTGGAGCGCGCAAACGAGGAGTTCAACGCTATCGAGGCATGCAAGATGGGCGTGAATCCTGAGATTCGTTACTTCAACGCAAAGACAGGAATCAAGTTGGCTGATTTTGTTGAAAATGCTGAGACACTCAACGCTGCAACTATACAGCGCCATGACAACATGAAGAAGATAGCCAAAATCTATCAGACCATTCATGGTTCTCGCATTCGCTTGAAAAATGAGTTCAACATCTTTCAAGAGATAGAAAAGTATGACCTGCTGATACAAAAAGCCGGGACTACCATGTATGAGGGATGGGAAGATGTTCGTCCTCGGGTCATGGCACTTGAAGGATACCTGAATGAACTGGGGGTAGAATTGTGCCCTTGTCACAATGATGCTCTCTATGAGAATTTTATCAAGGCGAAGGATGGAACAATCTACCTTATAGATTGGGAATACTCGGGCATGAATGACCCTATGGCTGATTTTGCCGCACTCTTTATTGAGGCAGACTTCACCAAGGAGAATCAAGACTACATACTGGATAAGTATTTTAATGGAAATATACCCGACAATGCCTCCCAAAAGATTCTTTGCTATATGATTCTGTGGGATTGCCTATGGGCGCAATGGACAGTGATAAAAGAGGCCAAAGGTGATGATTTTGGAACATACGGACGGGATCGTTACGAGAGAGCGATAAGAAATATAAAGAAAATTGAAAAATAAATAGAAATGCAAAAGAGAAAAATAGATTGGGCCACGATGTTGATTCCCTTTGCTATTGTGATAGCATTGATGGCGGTGTTTATGATTGTGCCTGAGGAATCAAAATCTGTAGTTGACACAATGCGTGGATTCTTTGGTGACACGATTGGTATTTACTATCCCGTACTTGCCATTGGTAGCGTGTTTTGTGCGCTTTATGTTGCTTTGAATCCTAATTATGGTAGAATTAAGTTGGGTAATATTGATCAACCTGCATATAGCAATTTCAAGTGGGGTACAATGATTTTTACCTCAACCATGGCAGCCGATATCATGTTCTACTCTTTGATAGAATGGGCCCTATATGGTGCGGAGCCTCATTTGGCAGAAATGGGACCTATGGTGATGTGGGCCCCTACATACACATTGTTCCATTGGGGACCTTTGGCTTGGGGATTCTATGTTATTCTAGCGGTCTGTTTCGGTTTTATGATGCATGTGCGCAAACGTGATCGGCAGCGTTTTTCTGAAGCTTGCCGTCCGTTGCTTGGTGACAAGGTTGACGGCTTTTGGGGTAAAGTGATCGATATAACAGCTATCTTTGCCGTAGTCTGTGCCACTGCCACAACCTTTTCGTTAGCTACTCCTCTTTTGACAAGAGCAATGGGTTTTGTGTTTGGTTTCGAAGTTAATACTGTTATTACTATTTGTGTGCTCTTGCTCATTTGTTCGATCTACACCATCACCGTTTTATTTGGAGTAAGAGGAATCAGTAAACTTGCAGGAATCTGTTCGTACCTCTTTTTTGGCATTTTGTTTTATTTCCTTTTCTTGGGAGGTGAAACTCGTTTCATTATAGAGGCAGATTTTCAGTCACTTGGAAATTTAGCCCAAAACTTCATCGGTCTTTCCACTTATATGGACCCCCTGCGTGAGAATGGTTTCGCACAAAACTGGACGGTATATTATTGGGCCTATTGGCTGGTGTGGTGCGTGGCAACTCCTTTCTTTATAGCTCTTATTTCCAAAGGACGTACCATTCGTAACACAGTTTTCGGTTCATTTGGATGGGGGCTCGCTGGAACCTATATGTCATTTATCATCCTTGGCAACTATGGTCTTGCTCAGCAGATGAAGCATGGGCTGGACGTAACGGGCTATATTGGTAAAGGTGGTGAGATGTATGACGCAATCTTGATGATTTTCAATACGCTGCCTCTTCCTGCTGTAGCCCTGTTGTTGCTTGTCGTCACAATGATAGCCTTCTATAGCACAACGCTTGATGGCATTACTTACATTACTTCGTCTTATAGCTATAAGCATATTTCTGCAGACGAGGAGCCTGCGCGCAAAATTAGAGGATTCTGGGCTTTGTTGCTTATTTTTCTTCCTATAGGTTTGCTCTTTGCTCAAAACTCTCTCTATAGTCTTCAAGGCGTGACGATTATTGCTGCTTTCCCTGTTGGGATACTTTTAATAATGATTGTGGCAAGTTTTTTCTTGGACTCTAAAAAGTACATCCAAAATAATTTTAAATAGTATTGCTGTGTTGAAGAATTTTTTAAAGAAGCTCCCATTTTATAAGATCTATGCTAATTACCAGCGTAAGAAGTATATTAAACATATTCAAGAATTGTCTGAAAATTTCCATAGGGAGGGCGAAACGGTATTGAAGGACTTTGCTCAAATATTGAATGAACATTCTATACCTTTTTGGCTTGATTATGGAACATTATTAGGTTATCATAGAGAACATGATTTTATAGGCCACGATACTGATATTGATACTGGTGTCTTTATTGAGGACGCCGAAAGAGTTAAACAGGCTCTTGAAAAAAATGGTTTCAAACTTGTTCGCCGATACTATAACGTAGATGGTTCTGGTATGGAACATTGTTATTGCAAAAAAGGATTCAAAACAACTATTGATGTCTTTTTCTATGAGAGAGAAAATGATAGTGTAACATGTTATAGTTATTATCCATTGCCTAACATTGATATTAATAAGAATTTATACAAGGAGATTCCTTTTACAACTTATGCGTGCACTATGCCTTTCTGTGGGTTAAAGAAAACTACATTCAAGGCTATAGAGGTTTATGTGCCAATTGATATAGAAGGATACCTTATTGCAAATTATGGCCCAAATTATATGATACCAGATCCTAATTATTCATCTTCTTCTGCTACAAATATTAAAAAGTTTACTTATGAAGAAAAACCAGCAGTCGGATATTTAGAAATTCCATATTAATATGCAGTTCTATCAAAGGCGAAAAGATTGGATTGATGCATTAAGAGCCATAGCAATCCTATTGGTTGTGTATGGTCATCAGGTACAGTAGTTTGTTCTTTTTTTACCTACACGGGTCCGATTAGGTTGCCTTTGTTTAAAAGTTTGGGTTATCTAAATTAAAAAAACAGAATTATAGGAGAATCCGAGTGTTTTGGCTGCGATTCTATCACGTTATAATAGTTCTTTGATGATAAATAACTATATCCTATTTTTAGTTGATATATTATGGGTAAAATAAAATTGTGCTCCTTATTCATATATTATAGCGTTCTTTTATTTGCTATAATAATAATGGATAATTTGGAAGCTCCAGGCATAATGTTGAGAATAATCTATTTGTTCTCATTTGCTCTGCCTATTTTAATGTTTTTTCCTCAGCATTTTCCAGCAATGTTGATCGCATATATGTCTGTAGGAACAAACCATTTTGCTTTTACATACTTCCCTTATGATATGAATTATTATCCGCTATTAGCGGCTTTGGGGATAGTATTCTTGAAGCGATCTTCTGTTAAGTCAAGACCGCCACAAATATTATTGATCTTCTCGGTTTTGATCTTGTTTGTAGATATAATTACAAATGATCGTGTGGAGTCGGTTTTCTATAGCTTCCTTACGCTTATATTGTTATCCGTTTATTTGAATTATCAAAGTCATAATCAAAAGGTTTTTTTTGTAATAATGTTATGTGTGATGGCGCTTGCCATCTCGTTTATATACTTAACTAATTATAAGGACTTTTTGGTAATATATTCGAGGGTTGATTCTGGTGTAGAACGTGGTGGCTGGAGTGATCCTAATTATTTAGGATGTACTGTCGGTATGGGGGTAATGGCTGCTTTGGTTTTACTTATGAATAGGGCTACTTCAAATTTCTTTTATCGCTTATTAGGAATACTTACTGTATGTATATCTGTTATTGCTATGGTTCTTATGGCTTCGCGAGGAGCATTGCTATCATTGGCGTTGGGTGTTTTTTATTTGGTATTGATGTCAAGAACAAGTAAAAAAAATAAAATTGTAGTTATCGCTTGTTTGATAGGATTTACTCTTTACTTGATGAATAGTAGTTATGTAGAATTGCTACAATACCGTTTGAGCACAGAAAGCAATGATGGCGGAAATGGCCGCTTTTGGATATGGCAGTTTAAACTGGATGCGTTTTTCAATAGCGGTACCATTTTTAACTTCCTTTTTGGCTATGGATATAATGGGGCACTCTATTTGGGTGATCGTGGATATTGGGCTATACATAATGATTTTGTAGCCCTGTTGTGTGATTATGGTTTGGTCGGCCTATCCTTGTTTTTATACATGCTCTATTATCCCATCAAAATTACTAATAATGAGAATAAGGTTATAGTAATAGCTCTTTTACTGTATTTGATTTTATGTTGTTGCAGTTTAGAGCCTTTCTCTGCTGGTAGATTGCCTTTCTTTGGCTTCTATCTGTTCATTCTTTGTATAGCAAAATCTAAATCATTAAATTATAAAATATAGTCTGATTATGAATATTGTATTAGCGACAGATAATAATTATGTGCAACATTGTGCAATCACTATTTCTTCTATATTGAGAAACAATAGCAATGTGACTATTTATGTCCTAACAGAGGACTTGCTTGTCAGTAACAAAAAAATCTTAAGTGATGAAGTTAGGGCTTGTAACGCACGGATAGAGTTTGTAATGGTGAATAAGGAAATTATCGATTCCTTGCCAATGCCATCTCATTCATATCTTGCGCATATAAGTCGTGCTACTTATTATCGTTTATTGCTTCCAAGTATTCTACCCTTAGATGTAGACAAGGTTATCTATTTGGATTGCGATTTAATAGTTAATCATTCTTTGGATGATTTGTGGAATACTGATATAGATAATTATGCGATAGCTGCATGTAAACAAATTGGTGGCGGTCGAGACGGAGATAGGCTCGGTATTCCTATCGAATATGGTTATTTCAATGCAGGAGTTTTGTTAATCAATGTAGAGTATTGGCGTGAACACGAAATTTCAAAAGCGTTGATAGATTTTCTTTTTACGCATTCGGATATTGTGGTCTTTCATGATCAAGACGCTCTTAATGTTGTCTTGCATGACCAATGTTACCATTTGCATCAGCGTTGGAATATGAATTATGCCACTTATTCGAAACAATTTCTTTCTGTCCCAAAGGATGATTTGGGCTATGATTATGCTAAAGAGATAGGGGAAGCCATTGATTTTCAAGAGTGTCCGTCAATACTCCATTATTCTGCAAGAATAAAGCCTTGGAGTTGGAAATGTACTCATCCTTTAGGGCATCTATACTATGATTATGCCAAATATAGTGTGCATTATAAAAACTTGCGTCAACCTTGTTCACTCGTTAGGTTTGTCGCTATGTGTCGAGAGAAACTTATAAATCTTTTGGTAAAGATCAAACATGTATAATAAGAGAGTATTCATGAACAATGTTGCCTTGCTGATGGGGTTTTATCCCAAAGCAATCTATGATAAAATACTTGCTGATTCCATTACGATGCCGCAGTATGCGGCTGATGCGTTGCAAAAGTCTTTTATTGTTGGTGTTTCTAGAAAAGTCCACACAACTGTGATAAATCTACCTTATGTCGGTAGTTTTCCTAAACGGTATAGATCGTTATTTGTCCCTGGTATAATCGGTAATGAGTTAGGTGCGAATGTTCGTAGTTTAAGATATTGCAACCTTACATATCTAAAGAATTTTTCCCGCATTAGAGAAGCTTTTTGTGCGTTAAAGGAATGGACAAGGGAGAGTCCTAATAATCGTACAGTTATTATCTATGCGATTCATCTTCCATTTTTGATAGCTGTTGCAAGATTGAAGAAGATAGTTCCCGATTTAAAAGTAATACAAATAGTACCAGACCTGCCAGAATTCATGAATTCTAAACCATCTCGTTTGCATAGTCTGTCTTATAGTAAAACAAGCGACTATTATTATGTCGTAGATGGTTGGATCTTGTTATCAAAGTACATGACTGATAAACTAAATATTACAGATAAACCATGGAGAGTGATAGAGGGTATATACAACCCTATGGATACGCCTTTGGATTATGTTGGCGAAGGGTCAAAGTCTGGCTTCAGAATTTTTTATGGAGGAAGTCTTGCTAAACGATATGGAATAATGAATTTGGTAAATGCCGTTGCCAATAGTTCAAATATGAACATAGAGTTAGTTCTTTGTGGCTATGGTGACGCTTCTAACGAAATAGCCATGTTCTCTCAAAAAAATTCCCGTATTAAGTTGTTTGGTTCTGTACCACGCCATGAGGTACTCAAACTGATTCGTACATCAAATTTATTGGTAAATCCACGCACCAACGAAGGAGAGTTTACCAAATATTCTTTTCCTTCAAAAACGATGGAATATTTGTCCTCAGGTGTTCCTACCTTGTTGTATCGTCTTCCGGGTATTCCTGAAGAATACTATAAGTATTGTTTCTCCCTTGAAAAAACTGGAGTGGATGTCCTTCAAGCTGAATTAGAAAGAATCTCTCGCTTGCCGAAAGAATATATGGATGAGATGGGAAAAAAGGCAATGGCTTTTATTCTGGACAAGAAAAATCCAGAGGCTCAGTGTGAGAAACTTATTAGTTTGATAGGGCAAATAGAATATGAAGAAAGTTAGGGTTAGTGTAAAGACATGACGAGAAAACTGCCGTGTCTATGGAAAAAAGAGCTCGAAGGTCTTTTGTGAGTGTACCTCACGGCAGAACGGGCTGTTAAGAGAGACCATCGTTGGCTAATGCAGCCTAGCTTTTTACCAAGAATTCTATCTGCGAAGGAGATGATCAAGTAGAAAGGGTGAAAGGCCTCGAAGCCTGATAAATAATATATGCAAACATCTAAAGTTTTATCGGAACAATCAATTGTTCAATTGTTTTTTGAGTTGCTACGAGCTTCTATTTGTTTGTCTGAACTATCTGCTATTCCCTCACCACAAGAGTGGAGTCTGCTGTATGGTTTAGCCCAAAAACAATCATTGGTTGGCATTTGTTTCAATGGCTTGCAGCAATTGTATGAGAACAATCCGGAGCAAACTGCAAATCTACCATTGCCTTTAAAGATGCAGTGGGTTGGCATGGCAGCTAAAATCCAGCAGCGAAACGAATATATGAACGAGCGTTGTGTGGAGTTGCAAGCAAAACTTTTGGCAGCTGGGTTTCGCAATAGCATCTTGAAAGGGCAGGGGATGGCAACACTTTATGCAAAGGCGCATCTTGATTTCCTTCGTCAGCCGGGCGATATTGACGTATATGTGGATGCAAGTCGTGAGGAAGTGATACGATATGCGCAGACGTTGGGCGACGCAAATCCCGATTGGGACTACAAGAATTTGCATTTGAAGATATATAAGGATGTGGAGGTGGAGGTGCATTATGTGCCTGAGGTCTTCTTGAATCCGTGGAAAAATCAAAAATTGCAGCGATGGTTCATTGCACACGAAGAAGATATATTTGACGCTGTGATAATCCGACACCATGGAATATCTACAAAAACGTCATTAGTTTCTCCTTCTATAGACTTTAATGTCTTCTATGTGTTGTTGCATATTTATCGACATTTCTTGTACGAGGGCATTGGCCTAAGGCAGTTGCTTGATTACTACTTTGTTCTGAAAAGTTATTCGGATACCTCACGAAGCTCACTGTTGGATATTCAAGATACAATCAAGTGTTTTGGAATGGAGCGATTTGCCAAAGGGATAATGTGGGTGCTCCAACATGTCTTTGGTCTTGATGCAAAATACCTTATTTGCAAAACCGACAAAAAAGAAGGTGAGTATATTCTAAGTCAGATAATGCAAGGTGGAAACTTTGGGCATTATGACGAACGATTGAAAACAACTAAGAGTGGCAAGTTGGGTGCGGTGAGCAAAATCCTAAAGCATAACATTCACTTGCTTTCTCATTATCCATTACAGACCATTTGTGTGCCAATTTGGATAGTTTTTCACTTTCTATTTAAATGTATTATGACAAACAGAGTAAATTCCACAAAGCAATGAATATACTATTTCTGACCATGTCAACGGGCTTTGCCCATATCGAGGCTCGGGGCATTTATACAGACTTGATGCGCAAGTTTCGCGACGAGGGGCACGAGGTGTATATCGTCCATCCCAACGAGCGGAGGACGGGGAGGCCCACCGAGGTGAACGTCGAGGGCGGGATACGTTGCCTTGGCGTGCGCACGCTCAATGTCACCAAGACGAATGTCGTGGAGAAGGGCATCGGGCAGCTGCTGCTGGAGAGCCAGTTCAAGCGCGCGCTCAAGAAGCATTTCGGTGACGTGAAGTTTGACGTGATCCTCTACAGTACGCCGCCTATCACTTTCAATAACGTGATCCGTTATGCCAAGAAGGCTTCTGGCGGCAAGGCGATGACCTATCTGCTGCTGAAGGATATTTTCCCGCAGAACGCCGTGGATATGGGGATGCTGTCGAAGACGGGCGCGAAGGGACTGTTATACAAGATGTTTCGGAGGAAGGAGGAGGCGCTTTATCGCCTTTCGGATTTTATCGGATGTATGAGTCCTGCCAATGTGCGCTATGTGGTGGAGCATAATCCCGGGGTGGATGCCGACAAGGTGGAGATAGCCCCTAATAGTGTGGATTTGGCTTCGCAGGAGAGGAAGGAGGAGGGCGAGTCGAGTGCCATCCTTGTCAAGTATGGACTGCCTACCGACAAGCCTATATTGATATACGGCGGCAACTTGGGCGTACCTCAGGGTATCCCGTTTCTGCTGGAATGTATGGAGGCTAATGCCGACCGCGAGGATTGCCATTTTGTCGTCGTAGGTTCGGGCACTTACTATCAGCGGTTGGCCGACTGGTATCATGCTCGCAAGCCCAAGGCTGTGACCGTGATGAAGGGATTGCCCAAGGCAGATTATGACAGACTGGTGCGAGCGTGCCAGGTGGGTTTGATATTCCTCGACTATCGATTCACGATCCCTAATTACCCCAGCAGGCTGCTTTCTTATTTGGAGAACAGAATGCCTGTCATCGCTTGCACGGACCCGAATTGCGACACAGGATCTATTGCCGAGGCAAATGGCTTTGGGGTGTATGCTCCAAGTAACGATGTTAAAGCCTTTACTGCCGCAGTGGACCGTATGTTGACAGCTGACATTAAGGCTATGGGTAACAAGGGATATGAATTCATGAAGGCAAATTATCTTGTGGAGCATACTTATAATGCTGTAATTAAGCATTTATTCTAAAAAAAGAAACAATAATGATAATAGATCAACAACTTTTGGATTCGCTTACACTTCATGCAAAACAGAATCCTCGCTTGCGCCTGTCTTATGATTTGCGCAACAGCACCAACGACCAAAGTCAGCGTATGCTTAACGCCTTGGAGCCAGGAACTGTATTGCCTATACATCGACACAGAAAGACGAGCGAAGTGACAAGCGTGGTTCGTGGACGAGTAAGGCAGAATATGTATGACGACAACGGAACACTTATAGAATCGTTTGAGGCTTCTGCTGATAGCTACCCAAACTTCTATGTCACTCCTTGTGGCGTGTGGCATAATACGGAATGCTTGGAAAGTGGAACTGTGATATTCGAGGCTAAGGATGGAGCGTATGAGCCGTTGAGGGAAGAGGATATAATGAATATGGAGTAATTTATGGATAAATTTGAAGAATATAAAAGAGAAATAGAATCAACTCACAAGGACTATGTGACTTTGTGCGTTGGCGATGATGTGTTTTTACAAAATGGAAACAATACATCAGAAAGGAAAGCACCAAAAGGCTTTTCTTGGATAGATTATTGGCGAGCAATGTCAGGTAATCATGAGTCTTCTTTGGAATGCAGTAGTTGTGGCAAAATGATTTTTGTTGATGAGATTCCACAGATGTTGAAAAAAATGTATGGTTTGATGGGGCTGAATGAAAATGAGTATATTGCTTTAGGAGGACACCTGGTAGTACCAGAACCACATTCTCATAATTATTCGGGTGGTTTTTATATAGCTCCTCTTTGTTCTAAATGTAATGGCCAGCAAGGAAAAAACATAAAAATAAAAAAGGGGACAGCTCTTTGTAGAGAGATAGCTGTTGATTAATAGATGATATGACGGATAATAATCAAGAGTCAGAAATAATATCGAAAGGTTTGTTTTGGGGTATCATTATCACCTGTATATTGATATTTTGTGCAATGATTATCTTGTTCTCGTTAAATCGCGAATTCGACAATGAATATCCCATAGACAATGATTTATTTGGAACGTATGGCGATTTTATTGGAGGCGTTGTTGGTACTATCGTAGCTTTTTATAGTGCTTTTTTGCTAGTGAAAACATTGCAAAGCCAAGAAAATGTAAATCAAAGTGTTATAGAAACTAACAACCAAATATCTATTGCAAGTGAAAAGGAACTGTATAACACGTTGTTAGAGGTGTTCGATAATAAGTTTGAACGTTTTATGACTTGTTATCAAAAGGCTATTGATAACTATGTTATTGAAAAAAACAATGAGCTTCTTATGGGGCGAAAAGCGTTTGAAAAGATAGCAAGTGAGTTTATCTGTAATGATTTTATTAATAATAATGATTATCTAAGACGAACGCAATCTGCTATTTCCAAATATATGGATTTTTACTCTAATAATAGATTGTATTTGGCAGTTCACTTTCGAATGTTGTATTTACTGACTTCGCTTGTATCAACATCAGGTCTGGAAACGAACGACAAGGTCTTGTATGCAAAATTGATAAGAGGACAGTTGAGTGAGTCGGAGATGACTTTGTTGCGTTATAATTGCCATAGTGAGTACGGTGTAAAAATGCAAAAAATCTGTAATGAGTTTAATCTTATAAAGCATTTACCTGTAATGCAATTATTGGAATTTCAAGAACACTATAACAATCTTAAGAAAGTGGCAAAAAGTGAAAACATAAAAGAACTTATCGTAGGGCTTGATACAATGTTTATTACTATACGAAAGTATGCCAAAAATATCTTAGAAAAAGACGGGCCAATGAAAATAACATATGATAAATGTAAGTCTTATATAATAGAGTTGCGTGTGACTGAAGACGGAAAAATGTTTACTATGACACTTGCTAAGGATACAATAGTTGAGCGACGAGGTGGAGGAATAAGACTTTCTGCAACAGAAAAGGCACTTGATTGTTATACAGTTGAACAGTTAAATAAATTATTCAAAGATTATTTGACCGAATTATTTTATGTATCAAATTTTTATCAATATAATGAAGAAAAAAATGTGGATAAAGGGATCTCTGCTAAAAATGGAAATACTTATAGTTTTTCATTAACAATAAATAGTAATAAAAGGCTTGCTCTTTCTTCTAACCAAGTTAAAGAGAGAAATCAAAATACACTGGAAAATTAAGGCAGATTATAATATGTACAAACATTTTTTTAAGCGATTCTTTGATTTTTGGATCGCGCTAATAGCTTTAGTATGTCTCAGCCCGATTTTGGTAGTTGTCACGATTTGGCTGCATTTTGCCAATAAAGGGGCTGGCGCTTTCTTCCTACAGGAACGTCCCGGCAAGGATGGTAAAATCTTTAAAGTCATTAAGTTCAAGAGTATGACGGACGAGCGGGATGCAACGGGAAATCTGCTGCCGGACAAAGACCGTATCACAGCAGTAGGCAAGTTTGTCCGTAAGACTTCTATTGACGAACTTCCGCAGCTGCTTAATGTGTTGAAGGGCGATATGGCGCTGATCGGCCCACGTCCGCTTCTACCCGAGTATCTGCCTTGGTATACAGAGAAGGAAAAAAGGCGTCATGATGTGAGACCTGGCATTTCGGGATGGGCACAAGTGAATGGACGCAGTAATATTACATGGGATAAAAAGTTGAAGTACGACGTGTATTATGTAGACCATTTGAGTTTTGTTATGGATGTAAAAGTTATATACAAGACTCTTCAAAATATGATTAATAAATCAGACGTTGTGGGTGTTATTCCCCAAAATGGTATTGGTAAGCTAGATGTTGAGCGTGCTAACAAAATTAAAAATGACAAATAATAAGTCTTATGCAGGAAAAAATATTGATACTCGGTAGCGATTTCGGAACAATCTCAGTTGTCAAGGAGGCTCATAAAGCTGGTTTGTATGTCATAGTAGCAGATCTAGTGGAAACGTCTCCTTCGAAAGAAGAGGCTGATGAGGCTTGGCTTGTGAGTACAACGGACATAGACACTTTGGAGTCGAAATGCAAAGAAAGTGGTGTAACCGCATTGATGTTTGGCGCAAGTGACTTTAATATTTCTAATTGTCGAATAATCTGCAAACGTTTAGGGCTTCCTATTTATTGTGATAACGACGAAGCCTGGGCAGTAGCGAGAAACAAGCGTTTGTTCAAGTCAATATGCAAGAAGGTCGGCGCTCCAATAGCTACTGATTATGAGCTTGACGATAATGAACTAGAGACTGTAGCAGACAAGATAGTTTATCCCGTAGTGGTGAAGCCTTGCGACAAAAGTGGCAACCGAGGAATGAGCTACTGTAACAATAAGGATGAGTTATTCAAAGCATACTGGTTGGCCCGCTCGATTTCTAACGAAAGTATTATAGTTGAACGTCAGTTGAGAGGGGATGAGTTTAATGTACATTATGTATTGGCAGAGGGAGAGGCTCGGTTGCTCTACTTCAGTTCCACGCATCATGAGCCCGGTTATGCAAGTAATTTGTACTCTTTCAAAAACACAACGTCTTGTCATCTCCGCCAGTACATTTATGAGGTGAATGAATCTGTAAAGAAAGTGTTTAAAGAGGCAGGGTGTAAAGAAGGTATAGTTTGGGTTGATATAATGCGTGATGTTGATGGTAAATTTTATCTTCTTGAAATGGGTTATCGATTTGGTGGAGTTATGACCTATCGTCCTTATTCTATGGTATGTGGCTTTAATACTGTAAAATGGATGCTTGATTTAGCAAGAGGAGTTAAACATACTGTGGCAGACTTACCTGAAGAATTAGATCAAGCTTATACTGGTTGTGCTGCATCCTACCACTTGTTTACCAAGCATGCTGGAGTTGTCAAAAAGGTAGAAGGAGTAGAGTTGCTTGAAGGCAAAGAACATGAAGGTATATTTGTGGATATGCCTAAACGCACCGGCTCGACAGTTCGTGAGAGAGCAACTATGGGGTTGATTGGTATTTACGGTAAGGATATTGATGATTTATGTGAAAAACTCCAGTTTGTCAATTCATCACTGAAGATAATAGATGAAAATGACGATTCTCTTGTGATAGTTTATGATGATTTTGACGGACTTCGGACAGAATACATCCAAGGTCTTGGACAGTTTAAAAAATAGTATGATGAGTAAACTCTATGCAACAATGAAACCACGGTTAGATTATATAGACATAGGTAAAGCTCTTGGGATGTTCACTATAATATGGGGACATATAATTCACTATGGATGGTCGAATCAAATAGTATATGCATTTCATATACCGTTGTTCTTTTTTATGTCGGGAATGGTATTTAGGGCTGAAAAATATGCGACGGTCTGGGATTTGATAAAAAGAAGAGCAAATACGCTTCTCTTACCTTACTTGATATTTTCATTTTCCACATGGGGGCTGTGGGTTGGAATGCGCGTTGTGGCACATGATTCTACAAATTATTTGTATCCTTTGCTGCAAACTTTTATAGCACAGGGATCATCTGGTTTCATTCGTCATAACCTCCCTTTATGGTTTGTGACATGCTTGTTTACCGTAGAAATCCTCTACTATTTCATAAATAAATTACCAAGACTTGGAACAATAGTTGTTTGTGTTATTGTTTCGTTGATAGGTAGCTATATGGAAAACAGGGGGGGGATTTTGGCAAACCCTTCCTTGGAGTTTTGACGGAGCCTTGATTGCCATATTGTTTTATGGTTCTGGTCATTGGTTGATAGACTGTATGTCGCATGAAAAAATACAACAAAGGATAAATAGCAAGACGTTTTTAGGTTGGCTTGTTATTGTAATACTTATAGTTATCCTTTATTTCTCGTCTGTCTACAATGGATATGTGTCAATAGGATCAAACAAGCTTGGAAATAGCGTCGCATTGTTTTATTTAAATAGCTACATTGGTATTGCTGCCATGCTGATGTTTTGTGTTTATATAAGCGCTATAAATGTAACCTCTAAATTTTCTATGAAGGTTATGATTTATATAAAATGGTTTGGCCAAAACAGTTTTTATGCTATGGCTACTCACTTTCCTATTAAAGAAGTCTTAGGTAGAATTGTTGATAAGATTTTCCATTGTAGTGTACATACAGATATAGAGTATGCAGCTCTCGTCTTTATTCTTTCTTTAATAATTGACAGTCTCGTAGTTTGGGGCTGTTGTTGGCTAAAGCAAAAATGGAACAACAAAAAGAAAATAATTTCATTTTCATCGAGAATTATTTAATCAGTGGGCATTCTTTAAAGATAGTCCGTGATGACATCTATCCTTTTGTAGGTGGAGGCAGCAAGGCCCGTAAGGCTGTGGCTTATGAGCAATTCTTGTGTAAGAATGGCTACAATGCAGTAGTGACTTGCGGAGGCGTTCAAAGTAATCATAATAGGGCTATGGCTTTGATGTGTGCAAAGAACGGCTGGAAATGTCACTTGTGCATACAAGGTTCTGAGGAACGTTTTTTGAGCGAAAAGGGCAATGCCCTGCTCGATAGATTGAGTGGTGCGGAGTGTGAGCTGATACGTCCCGAGGATACGTCTGAGGCTATGGGCAGGGCCATGGACAAGCTGAAAGCTGAAGGTTATAATCCTTACTATGTGATCGGTGGTGGGCATAATCTGCCAGGGGGCACATGTTTTGTGGATGCCGTGAGAGAGTTGGAACGGCAATGCGATCAACAAGGTTATAAGCCCGATTATGTATTTTTGGCATCGGGTACTGGTTCTACACAGGCAGGTATTGTGGTGGGGCTTGATCTTGTTGGTTGGAGTGATGTGAAATGTGTCGGTATTTCAGTTGCTCGTCAGCAAGAACGTGGAAAGCAGGTTGTCGCTGAATTTGCCAATATGCTTGCAGCATATTATGGCGTAAAGAAAGATTATACCAACCGCATACTTTTCAACACCGACTATTTGTGTGGCGGATATGAGCAGTTTACGCCTGAAATGAAAGCTTTCCTCGATGAGACTACTGCCCATACAGGACTTGTTTTCTCGACAACCTATTCGGGGAAGGGCTTTTATGGGATGATGCAGGAAATAAAAAAACAAGGATTGCATGACAAGAATATATTATTTTGGCATACTGGTGGATTAATGAACGTGATGAAATAAACAACAACAATCAATATGAACATCCTATTTACATGCGCTGGCAGACGCACCTATCTGCTGAAATATTTCAAGGAGAATATGAACGAGGGTGATAAGGTGGTGGCTACTGATATGCAGTTGTCAGCGCCAGCCCTTCAGGCGGCAGATGTGAAGCTGCAGGTGCCTGCTGTTTACGACCCAAAGTATGTGGACACGACATTGCAGATCTGCAAGGAGCAGAAGATCGATGCGCTCCTGTCGCTCAACGACCTGGAACTGCCAATATTGGCCGAAAACAAGGCTCGGTTTGAGGCTGAGGGCGTGAAGGTGATAGTCAGTGACCCTTCTGTCATCGACATTGCTTTCGACAAGTATAAGACGGCCCAGTGGGTGGAGTCGTTGGGGCTGAAGTCGCCCAAGACCTATGTGCGCCTGGTGGACGCCAAGCGTGCTTTGGAGACTGGCGAACTTCATTTTCCTCTGTTTATGAAGCCCCGCTGGGGTTCGGGGTCTATCGGCTTGGAGTCGATAGCTGATATGGAGGAGCTGGACATCTACTATCACCTGTTGATGAAAAAAATCAAGAAGACCATTTTGGCTACGGCCTCGGTAGGCGATGAGTATATCATGATACAGGAAAAACTGACGGGCAGTGAGTTTGGATTGGATGTGATGAACGACTTGGAGGGCAACAATGTAGCGGTGAGCGTTAAGCAGAAGCTGGCTATGAGAGCAGGCGAAACGGACAAGGCCGTGACGCTCGATTTGCCCGAGGTGCGCGAGATAGGCCGCAGGATCGGCACGGCTTTGAAGCACATCGGCAATCTTGACGTGGACGTGATGCAGAACGACAAGGGCGAGTATTGTGTATTGGAACTTAACCCTCGTTTTGGTGGAGGTTTCCCGTTCAGCTACGAGGCGGGCGTGAACCTGCCCAAGGCGATCATCGAGTGGGTGAAAGGCAACAAGGTTGATGCTTTAACTCTCCAGCCACAGTATGGTCGTATGTTCTCAAAGAACGACTATCTGATGGAGATAAAATAATACGGTAAAGCAGGTATGATTGAATAGGCGTAAGCCTGTGGAGCGAAACCACTACCTGCTACAATGGAGCATAGCTCTGTTTTAGTTAAACTTAAAATTTAATTATTCATGCTTATGAATCATTTGATTTCTTAGGCAGCAGAACCTTTAGTGAAGGTTCTTGCTGCAATTCAAAGTCCGAAAGGGCAGTGTATTAACTGTTTGGCTTCTGTTGGGTTAGATGTAATGGGGATTTTGGGAATCCCTGGAGCAAGCATTATGTCATTAGTTAAAGATTGCGGGGAAATGTTTTTGAGATTACTTTCCGGAAACGGAGTAAACAAAGCAAACTTGTTTGCTGTAGCTCATGACCTTGCGGGACTATGTCCTGTGTGTGCTTAGTACCAAAGCATCTTTGCTTTTACCATTGACTCAGCACAATTCGCAAACTATGTTTGTGATAAAGAGATAAAACGTAGTACAACAGATTAAAGTAAGGAGCTTCATGGTTGGTGAAGGCTTTGCCATTTGCCAACCACTCCTTTTTAAGAAGATTATTTCATACATAACAACATTGAAACAAAAGAAAATCCATAGTATATCACCATGCAGCGTAAGGTTTTAACATATTGAAGTGCTACCTTTGTCTCCGTTTTTTAAAAACGTCATAATTGTGGAAACAAAGGTGTATTTTGGAAAGTTAATGCAGGATTTTAACCAGAACCGTAAAGGTCGAAGCCTGCGCAAGTATTGTAGTGACGAGGGTGTCGATTACAAATGGCTGTCGGAATACAAGAGACTGCCTTCACTTCACGCACAAAATTCTATATTTGTAGCATTCCCACAGATATGAGAAAAGGGAGAAGAGGGTCTTGCAACGATCGTTCGCGATTTCTTTCATCGCAATCCGTTGGCTTATGACGAGGCCTTCATCTTTTATAACAAGAAATATGATACGGTGAAGATACTTCACTATGGCCTAAACGGCTATGTGATTTACCAGAAGTGGTTTGACGATGGCAAGATGCTGAAGCCCAAGCTTATGGAGGCCAAGCGCTGCCATCGCATGACCAGGAAGCAGGCGACCTTGCTCGTATCCAACGCCGTTCAATCCAAGATGTTTATCTATGACAATGACAATTGATGCCCCGAAGTTTATCGCCTCTTGGCAGAAAGTAAAGGAATGCCTGAAATGCTTGGACGAGGATCAGGTGGAGCGCCTGTTCTCCAAAGAGCACGCCTCGCTGTTTGCGTTTAACCAGGCATTGGCCGATGAGCTGCGTCTCAAGGAAGCCTCTTTGCGCTCTACTGTCTCTGCCTTGAAGGCGGACTGCGAGGCAGTCAAGAACGAGATCTCCGAGATTAGGGATGAGACCAGGCAACTTCGAGAGGACAGAAAGCTAATGGAGCTGGAAATAGAAATGAGAAAGCGTCAGATTGCCAGTCTTCGAAGTGTGCGGAAAACCACAACATAGCCATTGAGCGTTGTTTCAGGCATATCGCAATGGGGCGGTGCAACTGGGGCAAGGCTGGCAGTCATGGGGCCGCCGAAAATCTAGTCTTCATGTATTCTCTATATGAAAGCTGCAAGATGAACAATTTGAGTTTTGGTAGGTACATAGAGAATATCCTTATCCGCATGAAAGATGGTGATAAGGACAATCGAGCTATGCTTCCATGTTTCTATGTTGAGAAAACAAGTGAGGTGATGTGGTGCGCTTAGGTTCCCCTTCACCCTAAAAACGATAGTAATTCTTTTTTTTAAAAAACATATATGCGTAACTGCTTGAAAAATAGTGTGGATGCTGTATTGGTGATATATTGCTAATTGCTCCATGACCGAAAAAATCCTCCAAAAGGAGTAAGTTTCTCGGAATTTATTTGTACCTTCGCCATGTCATTCGGACTTTTTTACTATACTTGTTTTCGCAGCACTAAGGTAGGTGAAAAATCCGGCATGGTAAAGTCTTTGGCAACTTGTTGTTGCTCAGGTACTTAAAAAGTTTAATTGATAATAGTGTTGTGGAATTAAGGTATAAATATGATAGAGTGGCTTCAAGTAAACATGTGGCTATGGTCAAGTATTATAGCTATTTGTGCGATAATAACATTGCTGATTAAAATGTTTGGGAAAAGGATAGAACGCGACAGGCCCAATCAGACTGTTAGCAATAACAATAATTCTACTATTAATCAAGCTGCAGGAGATATTCACAATGCTAAATAAAGAGAATAGTCAATCCGTAAGCAATAATAAGAATTCGACGATAAATCAAGCAGCGCGTGACATAGTTATTAATGGACTTCAGCCATGTGATGTTGTTCAGATAGTTAATACTATTGTTGCATCGAAATTGGCAGAATATGCTGCTAATGCTCAACTAACGGCTCGTGAACGTTTAGATGCTTTCGAAGAGAAGTTGCTTGAAGAAGTATCTAAAAAGGTGAAGGGCAAGATCAATCGATTTAATGAGCCGGAAATTCAGTTTGCTACTCGCGAAGCCGCCCTTGGCTTTGTAAGATCTGGTGATGAAACACAAGGAGAGGAACTTGTAGACTTATTGATTGAACGAATTAAAGCAGAAGAGCATACTACGGAGCAGAATCTGATAGATCAGGCTATTAGGATTTTACCAACTCTTTCTGTGAAAAGTATGGCAATCCTCATTACGTTAGCATATAGAGATTTGTTCTTTCATGGGGATAACGGACAATATAAGGAATGGCTTAGCTGTATTAGTCCTGTTTTACAAGAATTGTCAAAAGTAAAATCTTTAGATGTTGCATATCTCCAACAGACGGGTTGTGCATTTGGCGTACAAGGTATAAATGCTCATGATAGTTTTGAAGTTGATCTGCTAAAAAATGAGGACTTATTCTTTGCTCATGAATTAAAAGGGACTCAATACCATGATGCCATTCGAATCCTTGGTCTAACCGAGGTGGAGAATGGGATTACTGGGTTTTGCTCTGTAGACGATTTAAAAAAGGCCCTATCCGTTCTTATACTAAATGTTAAGGAAAAAACGATAGCTTTTAAAGTGACTAGCACTCGAGCTCTTGTTGATTTTTTTGATAAAGATGATGATAAAGAGCTTCTTGCAAAAATGGAGCAAATTACGAAATTGAAAACTCCATTTTCTATGGCGAAAGTAAGAGAATGCTTGATGGAATTGAGTCCTTTTTGGAAAGATGGATTTGAACTGTTGAACAAGGGGAATGTTGTTGCGCTAAAACCTACGGCTGTAGGCTATTATATTGCATGTAGACAATTAGCAAAATTAAGTGGTAGAACGATAGGGATAGACTTGTTTTATGGGCAAGGGTGACAAGCTCTTTATTTTGTAGAAAGATCGTTCGTAAGTATTCGGTGAAAGCCGTATTGTGCGCCTAGAAAAAGTTTCGCACCTTTGCACCGTGATTCTAAAATGTTCAAATTATGGTACAAGGCAAGAAAGCATTCAACAACAGCAAGCCAAAGTTCGCCGAGGTTGTGATCGGTGACAGTGAGGCGAAAGAGATGCGTGTTGCGGCGAATAGTCGCCCCTCCCGCAGTCCTTATCTGAAACTGGTCTATCCCAATGGCGTGACGCTCATCCTTCCTGCTGCCACGAGCGTCGAGCAGCTTCGGGCTTATATTGGCAAAACCGTTTTGGCTTATGGCTAGAGTTTGATAGCTGACGGATGATCTGAAGTATTACTTGCAAACATTCGTAGGCACAGCTTGGATACGTTAGGGTATCTTTGTGACGTGTTCCGTAGAATTAAAAAAATACAGCAAAGGGCAAGCTTATGGATCTGCTCGTTCATAAATGGCATCCAGCTACTGTTACCGTTTGGGAGTAAATTGAACTGACCTTGTTCTTAAAAGGTAATAATAATTGGCTCACTTTCTGGCTTAACGGTCCTAAAGTGACGGCTTACAGATTTTTAGTTTATGAGACTACGAAAGATAAAAATACAAAACTTCCGCAAACTGAATGATGTCGAGATAAATTTTGGTGATGCGACATTCCTTATTGGTGCTAACAATGCAGGAAAATCAAGCACATTGGATGTCATCGAATATTTGGTTACGGATAAGAAACTTGATAATAGTTGCCGTTCTAGATATTTAGAGGATGGTGAGGAGTTGACCAAAACAGAAGAAGATGTTATCATTGAAGGCTATTTTGATAATGTAGATGCCACAATCGTAAATCAGCGTGGATTCAATTCTTCTCGACTTAATAGCTATCAGGATGAGAATGGCAATGAAAAATACTCCTTCAATTATCGAGTGCGTCTTACCGCTGATGGCAAGAACCATCGTGAAATCCAAATGCACCAGCAAAAGTTGAAGGATGAGTTCGTGGTTTGTAAGAAGTGGCAAGATTTTATAGATAGAGGTGTAGATGCTGATGTCTTTTCAGATATAGTAGACTTAAACCATACATTATCGGCAAAGGAAAGAAAAGATTTGGAAGACAACTATCCAATGTTGTTTGAAGTTGAGGAAAGCAACGGGTGGTTTGAGAATCCTGGTGGTATTCCTGGAAATGTTCTTTCTAAACTTCCTCGTTTTTTGAAAATCAAGGCTGATGTCCTTGCCGAGGAGATGGAAACCTCAAAGAATGGAACCTTGCATGATTTGCTAACGTATATGTTTGATGATGTTCGAAAGGGCTCTGAACATTATAAGAAGGCTGTAGAAGAGTTGCAAGAATTAAGTCGGGAGATGGATCCTACTGATGAGCATGGTGCGTTCGGTCAGTTAATGAGAGATCTGAATAAGACAGTTGATGATGTATTTCCTAAGGCTACCATTAATATTAACACAGATCTTACTAAGGCAGAATCATTAAAACCTATCTTTGGAGTAACTATTAGTAGTAATGTTACAACTGATGTTTCACACCAAGGAACAGGACTTATTCGTTCTGCAGTTTTTGCTCTTCTCCGTTTTGATAAACAACGCAGAGAGCAAAGCTCAGAAACTGACGAGCGAGGACTTATTATTGGTTTCGAAGAACCGGAATTGTTCTTGCATCCTAATGCTGCAGAAAATATGCGTAGGGTAATCTATGAATTGGCCGATTCTAATAGCCAAATTATAGCAACAACTCATTCTCCTTACATGATAGACTTGTCTCAAAAGCCCAAGCAAGTACTGAACAGCTATACATTGGGTCCTAATGATTTTACGCATGTAGTAGCGTTTAACCTTTCTGATGCCTTTCAAGAAATCCAAGAAGATGATAAAGTACGAGTCAAGATGATTCAGAAGATAGATGATTATGTGGCACGGGTGTTTTTTGCTCAAAAAGTAATCATTGTTGAAGGTGATACGGAGGATATTGTTTTTAAGCGTACCATAGAAGTGATGCCTGAGGAAGTTAAAAAGGTAGTTAGTTCAGATTATCAAATTATCAAGGCCACGGGAAAAGCGACAATGATCTCATTCATCAGATATTTAAAGGTATTACATGTAAATTTATTTGTTGTTCATGACGAGGATAGCGAAACTCCTGGTGCAGAGGTTATGAATGCTCCGATTTTGGAGGCATTAGGTAATGATTCTGCCAAAAGATTAATGATGCATAATTGTGTGGAAGATGAGCTTGGTAATCCAGCTCCAAATAAAGACAAACCTTTCACGGCTTATAAATTTGTCAAGAAATGGAAATCCTGGGATGAAGTACCAGAAAATTGGAAAAACAAGATGAGGATTGTCTTTTCTGATTTTGCTGAAAAAATATAAAGGAGGTGGTATGTCAAATCAAACATCAGATGATAATAAGCAAGGTAAGTATTCGGTGAAAGCCGTATTGTGCGCCTAGAAAAAGTTTCGCAATTTTGCACCGTGATTTTAAAATGTTCAAATTATGGTACAAGGCAAGAAAACATACAACAATATGTGTGATTGGTTGGGGTGGTGTCGTATGGGAGAGAATAAGATGATGATGTCTTCGAGTTCCTTGTCTAAATATGTCGTTTTGTGTATGGAAAGGCAAGTTTTTACGAGGAAATTTGTAAGGCTTGGGAAAAAGTGCTAAATTTGCAGAGATAAACTTTGCGTAAGTTTGATATGCTCTATATTGTGAATTTTGACATAAAGGATTCTGCAAGGGTGGAACAGTTTGCTCAGCAGCTCAACAAAGTTGGTGAGACGTTGTTGTTTATGCCCAGATGCTATTTCTTGAAGACGAACGGTAAGCACTCAAATTAGGGCTCAATTTTGAAAGGTGTAACTTTGCTGCCAAATTT
>OOBO01000262.1_pt1 | contig 47991 bp, 45 predicted proteins | sample 1671031 | NCBI WGS metagenome assembly OOBO01 (sample SAMN06348115, study PRJEB24527) | human gut metagenome | biome: human gut; feature: ankylosing spondylitis patient; material: feces | host: Homo sapiens | place: China | collected 2015-10 | reverse complement strand
AGTTCTGGCCATGAGATACTCCTTTCCTGTTGTCCGGTGGCCGTAGATGCGGCTACGATGCCTTTACCGCGCAATACGGCCTGCTGAATGACCGGAAAAACGGCAGGCTGTTTGAAGATGACAGCTCCTACTACCTGCTTTGCTCTCTGGAAAATCTGGATGAACAGGGACAGCTGAAATCAAAGGCAGACATGTTCACTCAGCGCACCATTCGGCCGGAGCGTGTCATTACCAGTGTGAATTCTCCCAGTGAAGCGCTTGCCGTGTCGATTGGCGAACATGGTAAGGTAGACCTGCCCTATATGGCAGAGCTTCTTGGCACACCCGGCGAATATGCGCAGATTACCGACGAATTATCCGGCGTGATTTTCAAAGATCCCAATGCGGGCCCTGCCGACCCGGAAGCAGGGTGGCAGATGGCGGATGAATACCTTTCCGGCGATGTGCGCACAAAGCTGCGTACTGCACAGCTTGCCGCTGAAACGAACCCGGAATTCGCTGTCAATGCAGAGGCGCTGCTTAAAGCACAGCCGAAAGATCTGGAAGCGTCGGAAATTGATGTGCGTCTGGGAGCCACATGGCTTGCCCCGGAGATTATCCAGAAATTTATGGCGGAAACATTCCAGATTCCGTATTATATGCGGCACTCCATCAACGTGAAGTTCTCACAGCGCACTGCAGAATGGCGCATTGAGGGCAAAACCGCAATGGGAAAGGGCGACATCATGTCCTGCGAAACCTACGGCACATCCCGGGCAAACGCCTATAAAATTCTGGAAGAAACGCTCAACCTGAAGGATGTGCGCATCTACGACACCATTGAGGGTGACGACGGAAAGCCGAAACGTGTCCTGAACAAACGGGAAACGATGCTGGCGCAGCAGAAACAGCAGTCCATCAAAGATGCCTTTGCAAATTGGATTTGGCAGGACCCGCAGCGGCGCAATTCGCTGGTGCGGCAGTATAACGAGCTGTTTAACAGCACCCGACCCCGCGAATACAACGGCGAACACATTCATTTCGTCGGAATGAACCCGGAAATCAGTCTACGGGAACATCAGCGCAATGCCATTGCGCACGTGCTCTATGGCGGCAATACGCTGCTTGCCCACGAAGTGGGAGCAGGGAAGACCTTCGAGATGGCAGCCTCCGCTATGGAGGCAAAACGACTGGGCTTGTGTCAAAAAGTCTTTTTGTTGTCCCCAACCACCTGACGGAGCAGTGGGCGGCAGAATTTCTGCACCTCTATCCGAATGCAAAACTTTTGGTTGCACGGCGCAAGGACTTTGAAACGGCCAACCGCAAGAAGTTCTGCGCCCGGATTGCTACGGGTGACTATGATGCGGTTATCATCGGTCACAGTCAGTTTGAGCGCATTCCGCTTTCCTTTGAGCGGCAGGAACGCATCATTCAGGAACAAATCGATGAAATCCAAGATGCCATTTCGGAGCTGAAGTATGCCAGCGGTGAGCGTTTTACCGTGAAACAGATGGAGAAGAGCCGCAAAAATCTGGAACAGAAGTTGGAAAAATTGCGGGCAGCAGACCGCAAAGATGACGTTATCACCTTCGAGCAATTGGGTGTGGACAGACTGTTTGTGGACGAATCGCACGCGTTCAAAAACCTCTTTTTGTACACAAAAATGCGGAATGTCGCAGGTTTGAGTACAAGCGAGGCACAGAAATCTTCTGATATGTTCGGCAAGTGCCGCTATCTGGATGAAGTGACCGGCGGGCGCGGGGTGATTTTTGCCACGGGTACGCCGGTGAGCAACTCTATGACGGAACTGTACACGGTTATGCGCTATTTGCAGTACAGCACCTTGCAGCAGAAAAAGCTGACCCACTTCGACTGCTGGGCATCCACCTTTGGCGAGACCACTACCGCCATCGAATTAGCCCCCGAGGGCACGGGCTACCGTGCACGCACCCGGTTTGCCAAGTTTTTCAACCTTCCGGAGTTGATGGCGATGTTCAAGGAAGTGGCCGACATCAAGACCAGCGACCAGCTGCATCTGCCGGTGCCGGAAGCAAAGTTTGAAACGGTGGTTGTAAAACCGTCTGACATCCAGAAAGAAATGGTGCAGAATCTGAGTGAGCGTGCAGCCAAGGTGCATTCCGGTACTGTGGATGCGTCCGAGGACAACATGCTCTGCATCACAAACGACGGCCGGAAAATCGGCCTTGACCAGAGGCTGATGAATCCGCTGCTGCCCGATGACCCTGCCAGCAAACTGAATGCCTGTGTGCGGAATGTGCTGCAAATCTGGGAGGACGGCAGGGAGCAGAAACTGACACAGCTGCTGTTCTGTGATCTTTCTACCCCGAAAAACGATGGGCAGTTCAATGTTTATGATGACATCAAAACAAAGCTGCTGGCCGCAGGCGTGCCGGAAAGTGAGGTGGCCTTTATCCATTCGGCGGACACTGAAGCAAAAAAGGCGGCACTGTTCTCCAAAGTGCGCTCCGGCGATGTGCGGATTCTGCTGGGCAGCACCGCAAAAATGGGAGCCGGAACGAACGTCCAACAGCGGCTTGCGGCGGTGCATCACTTGGACGTTGGCTGGAAGCCCAGCGACATGACCCAGCGCAATGGTCGCATCATCCGGCAGGGCAACATGAACAAGGAAGTCAAGGTGTTCAACTACGTCACCGAAGGCACATTTGATTCGTACCTTTTTCAGACCCTTGAGAATAAACAGCGTTTCATCTCGCAAATTATGACTTCTAAATCCCCGGTTCGCTCCTGCGATGATGTAGATGAACAGGCATTGTCTTATGCAGAAATCAAGGCTCTGTGTGCCGGCAATCCTCTCATCAAAGAGAAGATGGATTTGGATGTGCAGGTCGCAAAGCTGAAGGTGCTGAAAGCCGACCATCAGAGCCAGAAGTTCCGTTTGGAAGATAAGCTGTTGACGAAGTTCCCGGCTGACATTCAGGAAACGAACGCCCACATTGCCGGGTTGAAAGCGGACGCACAGCTTGCCGCCGCCCACCCGCAGGGCAAGGAGGAGTTTTGCGGCATGGTCATTAAGGGTGTTGCCTACGACGAGAAAAAGACCGCCGGCGAGCGTCTGGTTCTTGCCTGTTCCGAGCTGCCCAACGCCGAGGAAAAAGTCATCGGCAACTACCGGGGCTTTGAGCTTTCTCTGCGGTTCGATGCTTTCCGCACGGAGTATCAGGCACTTTTGAAAGGGCAGCGGAAGTACACGGTGCCTTTGGGCACCGACCCACTGGGCAATATCATTCGCTTGGATAACTCCCTGAATAACTTCCCGGAGCGCATCACCGCCGCAGAGAACGAGCTGACCACCCTGCATCAGCAGCAGGCGGCGGCACAGATCGAGGTGGAAAAGCCCTTCCCGCAGGAGGAAGAACTGGCGGAGAAGTCTGCACGGCTGGCCGAGCTGAATGCACAGCTGGATGTGGACGAAAAACAGCATGATGAGCCGGAACAGGAAGAACCGAAAAAGGAGGATGCCCCGCGCCCCTCTGTGCTGGCTGCGCTGGAAGATAAGGCTGATAAGGTAGAACCCGTCAAACCGTTCAAATCTTATTTCGACAAGGAGGAACGATAACGTGCGGAATCGGGAGTACCGATTGTTTATTCGTGTCACCGCAGAAGAACGGCATCGCATCTGTGAAAAAATGTATGGCATGGGGATTCACAGCCTGAGTGCCTATATCCGCAAAATGGCGCTGGATGGGTATTGTCTGAACCTTGATCTGCCACAGCTGCGGAAGATGTCCTACCTTCTTCAGAATTGCAGCAATAATCTGAATCAGATGGCGAAGCGTGTCAATGAAAGCAATCAGCTGTATGCCGCAGACCTTGAGGACTTGAGCACCCGGCTGGATGAGCTGATTTCTATCGGTAAGCAGATTCTTGCCAAACTCACCGAACTCTAAAAAATTTCCCGCAGGAGGAGGCTGCGGGTTTACATAACGGTTGACATCCTTGCAAGGCAGATGTCGATACCTTTATAATAGGGGCGAAAAAGAAAGGTTGGTGTCTGATATGAGGTTTTTGTTCAAGATGATGCTTGCCCCGATCTCTCTGTTCGTGGCTTTTCTGGCTTTGATGGCAAAGTGGCTTCTTACTCTGTCCAGCTATGTTGTCGCGCCGTTGATGCTGTATATTTTCGGCTGCGGCATCTACACCGTCTACCGCCAGACTTGGGATCAGTTCCTGATTCTGCTGGTTGCTGAATTTCTCTGCTTTGTCCTTTTTGTCGGCGCAACTGCGATGGTGGAGGGCGTTGAACGATTCAGCGGCTGGCTCCGGGACGTTATTTGATTTTGAATCTTCTGCCGCCTTCGGGCGGCTTTTTCGTTGAAGGGGGGATCTGCTCTGGCCGCTACTCGTCTGATTGCACTGCATCAGCACAAAGGAAAATCTATTGCCACCTGCCTGAAAGACCGCACCGGCTATGCGCAGAATCCCGACAAGACTGAAAGGGGCGAACTTGTCAGCAGCTATCAATGCAGCCCGCTTACCGTGGATGAGGAGTTTATGCTCACAAAGAAGCTGTACGAGCAGGCCACCGGGCGCAGCCAGAAAAGCAATGTGATTGCCTATCAGATACGGCAATCCTTCCGGCCCGGTGAAATCACAGCAGAGGAAGCAAATCAAGTTGGCTACGAATTGGCCTCCCGATTTCTGAAAGGCAAACACGCTTTTATCGTCGCCACCCATACCGACCGGGAGCATATCCACAATCATATTATCTATAACTCGACCGCTTTGGATGGCACCCGGAAATTTCGGGATTTTTTCTTCTCTGGGCTGGCAGTGCAGCGATTGAGCGACCTGATTTGTCTGGAGCATCAGCTCTCCGTAATTGAAAAGAAGCCTTACCGAGAACGGCAGAAGCGCATCACTTACCCGCCAAAGGAAAGCAACCGCGACCGGCTGTGCAGTGTCATCGATGAAATTTTGCAGCAGAAGCCCACCGACTACGAAGATTTTCTGCAAAATCTGGAACAGCAGGGCTATGAAATCAAGCGCGGCAAATACACCTCGGTCAAAGGCGCACGGCAGAAACGCTTTATCCGGTTCAAGACACTGGGTGCCGGGTACAGCGAGGACGAAATCAAAGCTGTGCTGGCTGGCAAAGTGGAGCACCACCCCCGCCAGAAACAGCTACCCAAAGAGCAGCCGTTTCAGCTGCTGGTCGATATTCAGGCAAAACTTGCTGAAGGCAAAGGCGGCGGCTATGAACGTTGGGCGAAAAAGTATAATCTGAAAGAAATGTCCAAGACGCTGATTTTTCTGCAAGAGCAGAAAATCGGCAGTGCGGATGAGCTGAAAGAGCTTTCAGATGCTGCACTTTCACACTATCACGAACTGGGCGATTCTATCAAGGCCGCAGAGCAGCGCATGACCGAGATTGCCGTCCTCTGGGCGCACATCGTCAACTACGCCAAGACCCGGCCAGTGTATGATGCTTATCGCAAATCTGGGTATAGTCCCAAATTTCTGGAAGCACACCGGGAGGAAATAACGTTGCACCGAGCTGCCAAAGACGCTTTTGATGAAACAGGATTGAAAAAACTGCCGAAGGTAAAGGAGCTGAACGCGGAGTATTCTGCTTTGCTCACCAAGAAAAAAGCACTCTATCCAGAGTACCGAAAGGCACGGGATGAGATGCAGGAGATTGTAAAAGCGCAGAAGAATGTAGAGCTGTTCTTTGCAGAGGAAAAGGATAGCAAGGAAAAAGAACAAACCCGATAAGCCAAGACCGCCGAGAGTCTGACCTTTTATGGTCGGTTCCCGGCGGTCTTTTTTAGTTTATGTAGCAGCGATCTTGCGTCACGAGCCAATCCTCGCACAACCGCTGGGCTTCGTCCATGGTTTTGCAAGTGCAGTTGAACAGCCTGCCGTGCAGTGAACAGTAAGTGTACCAAACCTTTGGTACACCGTTTTCATCCTGAAACTTCGTGTAGCGTTCCTCACCGGGCATCAGATAAAGCTGTTCCATCTCTGCATCCGTCCTCTCTTTTTCGTGTGTCAGGCACACAACGTTCTTATTTTACCACGAATGCCGGGACTGTGCCATTGACGCTTGCATCAAAAAGCATTCGGGATTTTCGGAGAGAGTGTGCATTGACACGCAGCAGAAGCGTTCCGCAGGAATGCGCAGCCTGCATCCATTGGATGCAGAACGCATGGGGTTTGGGCACCGCCCAACAAGCATTTTGCAACGCAAAATAGCATTTGTGCGCACAAATGCACTGCTTGCAGAAGCTTTGAAGAAAAAGAGTATCAGACGGGAGTATAGATATAAATGTTGCGTCCCATCTCTCCCGTTTCAACATCGAAGCTTCCCGATGCCACTAGTTTTCCGTTATGAGTTATCTCAACATAAATATCCCAAAGGCCAGCAGACTCCCAATATGCTTTCGGCGATTGGCGAATCTCTACATTAAGGTCATCCGGAACACCCAAATCTTTTGCAATGATTCGCAGCTGCTGATCTGTAAAGCTATCTCCCTGAGATATTTTATCTGTGGGGTCGTCCCATTCGCAGATGTAGGCACATCCGGCATCAATTATTCCATCTGCATCATTCCATGTCCCATCCTGAAAATTTTCATAGAACATTGCATAGTGCTCAATACCATCCTGATTGTTCGGCTCACCAGAATGCCAGTTTATATAAGCTGTTCTGGTTCCATCGACCCATTTCCAGTTTCCTTCAGAGCTTTCATCGCTGAATCCAAAGTAGGCATTCTCGTACCCTTTTGCTTTCATTGCACTGTAGAGAAGGAAATTTTCCGTTGACGATTCAATGACCGCCAGATGACCGCCTTTCCACTCGCAGCGTCTCTCTGCTTGCTGCCATGTGATTGGGCCGGACTCCCACTCCGATTCGGGCAATGTATAGAACTCATAGAGGTGTCCCGTGTAACCTTCGACCTGTGTTTCCTCGGCTGCATTGGATGCTTCCCATTCACAAATGTAGCCGCTCTGTTCATATGTATTGCTGTTTGCCAGATCGTTCCACTTTACCGGCCACACGGCCACACAACTCTCGTCTGCCACAACATTGCTGGAATTGTTCGGCTCTCCATCGCCCCAGTTCTGATATTCCCATGGTTCACCTGTCACCCAGCACCACTCACCGGCAGAATTTTTATAGCCGCCAATCCAGAGTTTGCTGTTCTGAGTATTCAGGCTTTCAATCATTTTCTGTTCTTCCTGCGAAGTAATCGTCGCAAGGTGACCGCCCTTTGCTTCACAAGCAGCTTTGGCTTCCTCCCATGTCAAGGTCTCACGGAAAATCTCGTACTTATGTCCGTCTGTTGACTCAGCTGATGAGTTTTCTTCTTTCTTTACCTTCTGATCTCGCAGTTCAATGGCTTTCTCTACGGCGAGTTTTGCATTCAGCAGACCACAACGATTGCTTCTGAATCCTCCTCCCCCATAACTTCCGGTTGAAGTGTTTATGATGATATCCTTTACTTCCTTTGCCGTAAAGGTCGGGTCGATGCCAAAAATCATAGCAGCAACGCCAGCAACGTGAGGGCACGCCATGGAAGTGCCAACAAGGCCATAATAGCCATTTCCATAAGGAACTGTGCTATAGATGGAGGCATCAGATATTCCGTCAATAGTCTTCTCTCCTCCTGGCGCAAGCACATCCACTCTGCTTCCCCGGTTGCTGTAAGCTGTTTCTTCATAACCTGTATGATTGCAGCCTTTCTTTGAATGGTCTCCTGCATTCTGTGCCGCACCGACAACAATGATCATATTCTGAATTTCCGAATCCATAATGCCACCAAAGATATTATACTGTGCATCAATTCCCTTGCTCTCACAAATATCTTCCGTGATCTTCCCTCGATATCGCTGAAACGCCCCTGCTTTTGAAGTATCGCCATTCATATACTCCAAATAATCCGAGTATGCCAGATATCTTTCACCCTCTTTATCATCATCATCTTTTTTGAAAAAAAATTTATTTTGTCCATTTCCCGCTGCTTCGCAGATTATAAATTCCGTTTCGGTTGTGCCTTTTAATAGCTTCAAAAAGTCGCTGAGATCAACAGTGATGCTTTTAACCTCACCCTGTGCGTAATCATCGCCATGACTTGCGCTGTATAAAAAATTGTCAGATAATCCCTGAGAAAAATTTATTACACGGCAGTGCTTATCTACAACAAGATGAACCAATGCTATTTTCAAAAAGAACGAATCTCCCTGATACCATTCACCTTCCGAGGAGTATTTCGTCAAAGATTTCGAATGCACATCTGCTCCATACAACATCACATTAGGAGCTACCCCACAGATACCTTTGTCATTATCAAATTTAGCACCGACAATTCCGGCAACATGTGTACCATGTATATCACTTTTTGTCCACTTTCCACCGCCGTTGTATCGTTCAATACCCATATCCACAACATTTCCAAGCGGCATTTCCTGAAAGACATCTTTTAGATCCTCATGGTATGGGTAAAAAATGCCGTCCATAACGCCAACATTGACCGGCTGCATTTGATTACGGTACACCCATGCACCCGGCGCATCAATGGCCTTCATGTTCCAGTTGTTTCCAGAATTTCCGCTCCAATCGTCCCATTTTTTATCATTCGGGTAATACGCCGAAGAACCCGAAATTGCGTCATTTTCCAGCTCAAATGCATAATTCAGAGAAGAACGTCTCACATAGGGGAGTGCTTTGAGCTGTTCAATCATCTGCTCCAGTTCTTCCCGTGTATGCGCAGCAGGGAGAAGAATCTGGTAATCCGCAGTGACAGGGATTTCACCAACGACCTCACCGCCAATCGTCCGCAGATAATCTTTCAGTGCAGAAAGACTGTCGGAGCTGTCCAATGTGACCAGAAGCTCGTTGTTAACATATCCAAAACCGCCCTGCATTACAACATTTTCTGCTGCCGGTTCGTGATAAATCAGATCACCCATGTCCGTTTCAGGGATGTCTTTTTCTACATTCACCGCAGAGACTTCTTGAACAGTTTCAGTGGGCTTAGACGACAAATTGCTGAAAATCAAAAAAGCCAAAATCGTTCCCAGAAACAGTACAAGAATGCCAAGCAGGGCAAAGAGCCATGTCAAGTTGTTCTTACGGCGCTTTCTGTGCATATGATTCGCAGTAGATTTCTTCATAATGATATTCCTTTGCTTGAGTTACCGAAATTTGTGATGCAATAAAAAAACTGGAAGAATGCCACAGTCTAAGAATCTGCGTTATCCCGCAAGATCCCAAAAATCACATATATCTGCTAAAGATACCAAAAAGGTCGCCGAAACCATTGAAGAAATTGCCCAGACTGGTAAAGCCATAGGAATCCTTCGTAGAGGTCTCATAGGTAGTTCCATCCGAGAAGGTGTAAACACCATTTCCTTTGGACACAACAGCGCCGTGAGACTCCTCCAGTTTCTTGACCTCACTGTCCTCATGATTCCAATAGACACCAGAGAACATACGACCGAACGCATAGAAAATCTGCGAAATAACTCCGCCTCCCTCTACACAGGACTTTTCGTTCTCATTCAGTACTTCATAGCCAGTAGGCATCTGAAGTTTGTTGTTTGCCATAAAGCAACACTCCTTTTATTTTGTGCCTTCTTCCAGTTTTTTTATTGCACCCCCTTTCTTTCTATAATTTTCCGATCTCAGCCTTTATATCTTGCCAATAGAACCGACGTATTATCGTGCCCTCCGGGAACAGCAAGTGCCGTTTCGACCATCTGTTCCGCCGCCTGTTTCAGATTTCCCGTCACGGCCAAAATTCTGCACATAGTGCTGTCCGGCAGATAGCGGTACAGCCCGTCCGTGCATTGAATGAGTACATCTCCCTTCCGGAGCTGGAACGGCATCCGGTTTCCGCTGATCAATGTCAGCTCCGAAATCCCAAGATAGCTTGTCAGAGCAGCACGCTGCGGATGATGCAGTGCCTCATCCTGTGTTATGCTGCCCTCCAGTGCCATTTGGTCAAGCTGGGCACCAAAATTGTGATCGATGTTCAACTGCTCTAGCGTACCATCTCTATACAGGTAAATATGACTGTCTCCTATACTGCACCAGAACAGCTTCCCGTTACGGAGAAACACTGTCGTCAGGGTCGTCCCCGCTTCGATTTTCTGGTTGGCCGGGTCCCGGAGATTCTTGACTTCCTCGTTCAGTCGTAGTGCTGCGCGTCCCATCTCCGTAGGAATATCTTCCGCCTGAGCGTGTTCCAGCAGGTATCTCGTTACCCCATGCGCCGCCAAAGCGCTGGCACGTTCGCCCCCGGTAAGCCCGCCCATACCGTCACACACAGCGCAGACTGTGCAGAAATCCCCAAAATCAAAGCATATCGAATCCTGCTGGCTTTTCCGGGTTCCAATCGACGTATAGCTGGCGATCTCCGCCTGACTCGTCTCATAGGCATCGGCACACATCGTTTTTTCTCCTTCGTCTTTTACGGGTATCAGAAGAGTCTGTGTGATATCATCCATCGCTTCGGGAATGGTATTGGCTTCCTCTCCTGCCTTTTTTCGCTTGAACAGGGACATCACGTTTCAATCACCACCTTGAATGTGTACTCGGGCGACACGACACAAAAAATATCGCCATCTTTCAGTGTATACGATTTTTCTTTTTCCATTGGCTTTCCGTCCGCCAGATAGGTGCCATATTTGGACAGGTCCCTGACGATAAATTCCCGCCTGGGCTCGTTGTAAAACACCTCGCAGTGATTCCGGCTGATCTGGTTATCCACTGGCATCATCACGTCGCTCGTCGCCAGACGCCCGACCTTCACCGTGCGATTCGGCTCGATTATCCACCGCCGTCTGGAAATGTGACCACCCGATTTCCACATCGTCAGCTCCAGATACGCCAGCCTGCGTTTTTTCGGATGGAAGAATGCGGCCAGACCCCTCGGCTCTGGCATATTCTGCTCCTCAACCTGACACATCTTCTCCGAGTCGTCGGAAGTCTCGACATGAATTTCAGCCTGCTTCGATGCCTTTGATTTCGGCATCAGTGCCCCCAGATCGATGTCGTAGTCCTCCGGCCGGACGACCTGTTCCAGTGCATCCAGAAAATCCAGCATCCTGCGATAACGGTCGTGGTAGTCGAACGCCAACGCCTTGTCAATCACGTCCGACAGCTGCCGGGAGACAGCGGGACACAGCTCGTGCAACGGGGGATAGGAGGCTCCTTTCGCACGGCTCAGTGCGTCCAGCATCTTGCGCCCTGACACGATAAAGTAGAAAGTTGCGGCCAGTGCGTAAATGTCCGTCCACGGTCCCTGACACGGTTTCTGCGTATACTGCTCGTAAGGGGCGTAGTTCGGCTTCAGGTAAATTTTCCTTTCTTTATTATCGCTCCCCTGACGGAACGAGCGTGCCGCGCCGAAATCGATGAGCTTTATTTCACCGTCCTGTGTGATAAGGATATTTTCCGGGCTGATATCCCCGTGGATCATGCCGAAACGATGGACTTCTGCCAGTGAACTTCCGAGCAGGAACAGCATCTGGAGTGCCATCTTGAGCGTTTGCTCCGGATTATGATTTTTTCGGAACACCCGCAGATTGCAACCCTCAATCAGCTCCATTGCAAAATATGCCGTCCCGTTTTCTTCAAAAAAATCCCGAATGTCAACGACAGAGATATTTTCTCGAAGCTCCTGAAGGGCGCATGCTTCTTCAATGAACTGCTGCTTTCCCTCTTCATACTCAGGCCGGTTTTCTTCATCTGCCAGGATGAGGGCACCATCTGGTGTCCTCCCCTGAAGCAGACCGGACGGGAAGTACTCTTTGATGCAGCAGCGTAGGCCGCTCTGCATATTTTCAGCAAGATACGTAATTCCGAAACCGCCCTGTCCCAAACTCTTGCCCAACAGGTATTTTTCTTTCAGAATGGTGAACGGTGCCAGATAGTCTTTCACTGCAGAAGGTTCTTCTGCATGATACCCGCAGTTCCGACACTCCCCATGCTCCATCGCTTCCTGAAAGCAAACGGGACAAAGTTTTTCTTCCAGACCCGCCATCTTTTATCTCACCCCGTCCTAATACTTTCCCGGCTCAGATTTTGAACTGGAAGATTTCGTTTCCGAGCGTGATATACATACCATTCGCCAGCGTCACTGTATTGCTGCCCAGAATTTTCTCGTCGCCCACGAACGTGCCATTTTTGGAGCCAAGGTCCTGAATGGTGCAGACACCATTACGGCAGCTAATCTTCGCATGGGCACGGCTAATGATCGGGTTGGAGACGATGATGTTTGCCTGAGAACCCTTGCCGATCACAACCTCCGTGTTATTGTAGATTGCAAAACTCCGGTTCGTGTTCATCTGGATCAAAGAGGCCACGACTGTCATCGAGTTGTCCGTTGCCGGCACGGTTGTGGCATTGCCGTCATCGACCAGATTCGTCTCGGCATCCCGACTCGGATCGTTGCTGTTCCAGTCGTCCACGAACGCTTCCTCGTCTTCATGCACCGCATAGCTAACGATCACGGAAGCCACGGACATGATTGCGGCCAGTACGAGGAGCACAATCAGAATCATAGTCAGCGCAGGGGCAACACGGCTGGTTATCGAAGTGTCCGTCGGATCGATGGAAAATTTACCCGCAAACACAAAGAAGTACACTGCCAGCAACTCGATGATGCCAATCAGGTTCGCCGCCAGTGCGCACCAGCTTATCGTGAACACACTAGCAATAGCCGCTGCGACGACCAGCACGAAGAACAGTACCAACAGTGCCACGCAAATTTTAGAGATATCATCCGGGGCATCACTCATGGTTTCAAGATTTACCAGCCTTGCCTTCTGCAAATCGGGACTGACAAGATAGGAAAATACACTCGTACTGCCTTTTTCAACGAATTCATCGATCTTATCGGAGGTAGTGCCCGCACCGAACTGAAAATTCAGCTTAGCTGCTTCTTTCATCTGTTTAAGCTCAGAAGTCATGGTTGCAGGGATATCCTTAAAGGTTCCCTTTTCCGTTTTCATCTGGTATCTCAGCTGATATCCCGGCACAAAAAGTGCCACAATCAAAATCACCGTTGCAATCCACGAAAGAACCGCTCCAATTTTTTTACCCTTGGGGGCATCCGCAAAGAATGTTGCAAATTTTCTGTTGTCCTCCATAATAATGTCTCCTTTGTTTTACAATATTTTATCCGCCGGAGTAGAGTGTTCCAGCAAGATATCCTTTATTACCTTTTTCCCCGCAGTCTGCGTAGCCTTTTTCCATAATGGGAAAAGACCTTTTTTCTCTCCGACCGCGCTGATAAGGATGCCTGTGATATTGTCCGTCTCTTTTCGTTTCATGCAGAGCTGTGCTGTTTCTTCCAGAGCCTCATGTAACTTTTTCTCCTTGGAAGAATACCTGCAGCTCTTTTTTATTTCAGCCTCTGTCACCTTGCGGCGAAACCCGTCGCAGCAGATCAGAAACGTCCGGTGCGGCAGAACATCACCGGAAAGATAATCCGGTTTCACGTCTTTGCCCGCTCCCACGCACTGAAGCAGGAGGCTTTGTCTCGAATCTTTCCGGGCTTGTTCCGGTGTCAGTTTTCCTTCGGTAAGTTCACGCTGGACGATGGTATGATCTGTCGTAAGTTGCGTGAGGGTATCCGAAATGATATATGTCCGGCAATCTCCGACATGGCAGATGTAATACCGACCTTTCATAAAAAGAACAGCTTCCACTGTCGTTCCGCTGCGGAATCCGGCCTTTTCGGAGTTGTCTTTCAACCGGATATGAAGCGATTGGATAAGATTGTCCCAGTCATCGAACAGCTCTGTCTCTGGTGTTTCCTGCACATATAATTTCAAAACACGCTTATAAAACCAGTCACGAAAAGCTGTCACAACTGCTGCACTACTCCGCTCGCCCATTTTCAGTCCTCCTACGCCGTCACAGATCACTGCGAGGACAGCTTCATCGTCCTGAGTCTGACCTCGTTGCACCAGAAGGAGAGAATCCTGATTCGTTTCCTTCTGTATTCCGGTATCGGAATAATATGCGGCACAATATTTCATGTTCCTTTTCCTGCTTTCTCAGCGGTATTCGTGTTCGATTTCAAGAAGAACCATTTTCTTCTTTTTGTGCAGCAGAACGCTCCCGACCACGGCCAATAAAACAGCAACCAGCACCAGACAGATACCACACACCACCATGATTTGTCCAACCGTCATTTTCTCCACCTCTTTTACTGCCAGTTGTTCCGTGCCATGCGGTCCAGCTCATCCATCTGCGGGTCATACACGCCGGATGCCTGCTCTGCACGATAGAGTTCAGCAGCCGTTTCGTAATATCCCAGCGTTTTCGTGTAGGATGCTCCGTTCTGCAAATCAAGTTCGCCCTGAACAAAGGCGAGCCATTTATACACCCGGTAGTCCTTGGGGTAATCGTCTTTCAGTGCCTGAAGCATCTCCATCGCTTTGGAGAAATCATGTAGCTGATATTGCAACATTGCGATATTCAGCCGGACTTCCAGCGTGGTGTTTCCGTTTTTCTCCAGTTGCTGATAGGTTCGCAAGGCATCTTTTTGATAACTGGGATTCCCGGTCGCTTCCGCCTGACGAATATATGCGGACGCCAGCTGTCCGGCCAGCGCGTTGTAATATCCATCGGGGAGCTGTTCAATGCCCTGATTCAGGAGATTGATTTCCTCCGAAAGCATGGAGTCTCCGATATCCTCACAGATTGATGCTGCCAGACGGTACGCGCGTGCAAGCTGGTCGTTGCCGTCCGCTGAGCCGATTGACTTACGGGCGGCATCCAGCGCATCCGGCAGGTCTCCCTGTTTTCTCAGAAGCTCGCTCTGAACGACCTGATAGGCACCGCTTTGTTCGGCGTCAGGGACAGCTTTCGCCATCTCTGCAAGGACCTCATCCGCGCCAGAATAATCGCCCAGCTGAATCAGGGCGGTCGCCTCACCCTGATAATAGCTCAGGATATCAGGAGAGTATCCTATCGCTTTCTGGTACATCATCGCAGCCGATTCATAGTTTTCCAGCTCGTAGTAAGCCTCCGCTGCCACGTTGTACAGGTTTGCCACGCTCTGTCTGCTGTAATATTTCAGCTCACGCGACTGCGTCGTTTCCACTGCATCGATGCACTCCTGATACTTTCCCTGCCGATAGAGAAGCACTGCCTGTTCCACATATGCTTCCAACTGGTCATCGTAAATCGCGATGGCCTGCTGCAGGTCCTGCTCCGCCTCATCAAAGCGCATTTCATCGGCGGCCGTCCGGCCTTTCCGCACGAGGGCGTCATAAGCGGCGTACCGCTCCACGCCGATTCGCTGTACGCCAAACAGGATAGCCAAAGTTCCTGATACCGCAAGGACAAGAGAGACCGCCGCCACAACTCGTTGAGAATGAACCACCTTTTTATAGCGTCCGTCGATTGCATGGATATCCTGCAGCGCCCGGAGCATTTCCTGTGCGTCGCAGAAGCGTTCTTCCTGCCTTTTCATCATCGCTCTGGCGATGATGAGCAAAAAGCTACGGCTGAATTTGAGTTTATAGCTCGTGATGGGCCGAACATCCTTCAGCGAATGGCCGGGCTGCTGCCCGGTGATCGCATAGTATAGAGTCGCACCGATGCCATAAACGTCCGTCCTCTTGCTGATAGTGCCATAACCACCCGCATTGGTTGCTTGCGCCGCCGTGACAGAATTGCTCACACCTCTGCCGGACGGATCCTTGTTGGATCTGACATTCTGATAGGCGAACGCATCTTTGTATCCTCGCAGCGGCATGGTTTCTTCAAGCGGAACCGTCTCGATCGTATCGGGCGATGCTCCCGGACGGGTATACTGTTCCGGTGCCGCATAGCCCGGCGTTGCGCCAATTGCCAGTACGCCTTTTGAAAAAACAAGTGATGTGTTGAAATCGATGACGCAGATATCTTCGTTGGGCGTTATCATAATATTGCTGGGCTTGATATCACAGTGCAGAATCGGAGGTACCTGCGAGTGCAGATAGGCGATTACCTCACAGAGCTGGCAGGCCCACCGGTATGCAAGCTTCTGACTGACCGGGCCGTGCGTTTTGACGTAGTTTTGCATGTTTTCGCCCGGTATCATGTCCATGATAGTATAGACATAGCCGCTCGGGCTTTCAATCACGTCATAGATTCTCGGAAGATACTTGTGCTTCAACGTTTTGAGGATATTGGCCTCCGCGCGCTCGTCCATCCGTCCCTTGAACTTCTGTTTTACACGCTTGATGACGACATCAACATCCAGACTGTCTTTGTGCGCGCGGTACAGTGTGCCCATCCCGCCCTCGCCAAGAGGTCGGATCGAACTGTAGCCGCTTCCAAGATCCGCCGCCCATTGACTGGTTTCGTTATAATTCATGCACATTCCTCCACACGACTTTTAAGACGGAAATTCGTCTTTCAGACTATCAAACTCCGATTGAATCTGCGACCAGTCAAAATCATCGCTTTCGCCGCTGTCCTGCGACGGGTCATAGGTAGGCGCCGTCACTGTCCCAGACGATTCGGTTCCCTGTCCGCTTCCCGCGCTGCCAAGGCCTTTTCGGAGAGCCTCCTGAGCCATCGAATTAGCGATGCCGGCCGCTTCGCCGGTGAGTCCGCTTTTTTCCACGACCTTGCTTGCTGCGCTGTCCGCTGCTTTCTCGGCCACCTTTTGGGTGACCGTCTTAGCGTTGTCTTTCGCATCAACCTTGACACTTACAGATGCCGATTGCCCCGATTCATCCTTCAGGAAATCATTAATCTGTACCGTCAGCGTGCAGGTTCCATCCGAGTTCGTTTTGATCTTGGCATCGATGGTGTTGAAATCGACGCCATTTGTTTCCGCATTCTGGAGCAGTTTCTCAATGCCGCTTTCATCGTCTAGTGCCGCATAGTGTGCTCCCAGCAGGGCATAGGGGTCGGCATTCTGCGGGTCTGCCGCAATCCACGCCTCGCCCACGTCTTTTGCAAAGACCGAATTCAAGTCAGCCCAAAAGTGTTCCGAAAGCATCTGGAAGGGAACGTTTCCACCACCGCTTTCAAAGACCAGCTTTGCATCATCCAGAAATCCTGGAAGAAAGTCCGCCTCGTCATCAAACACTTCCTGCGCCTGTTCAAAGACCTTGTTTGCCTCGTCGGCTTTTCCCTGTGCTGCATAAGCGGCATACAGGCCCGCATAGGCTTCCTTGTTCGTCGGGTCGTGCTGGATGATATCGATATACTGCAAGATTGCGTTATCATAATCCAGCGAGGTCAAGTAGTTCGTTCCAAGATTCAAGACCTTGGCCAGCGAAAAGACCTCTGCCGTCTCCGAATCTGAATCGGTGGATAATGTTGCCATCGAGCTTCTCGGACTGCATCCTGCCAGTACTATTGCAGCCACTGCCACCAGTGCTGCAACGATGATTTTTTTACTCTTCATTGTCTGCTCCTAAAGCCGGACTCCTATCATCTTCGTCCGCCGCTTCTATCAGCTGAAACTTATTTGCACCATCTGCCAGTGCGACAATACTTTTCCCGGACACATAAGTCGGCACATTATAAGGAATACGCACCCCATTGACAAATACCCCGTTCCGGGAATGGTCGGTAATATTAAACCCAAGATCCTTTCCATTATATTGAACCGTACAGTGAATCCGGCTGATCTTTTCGCCTCTTACGATAAGCGACACCTCCGCTGGGTTCCGACCCAGTTCCACCGATCGTCCGGGTATCAGCTCAAAGCTTCTGCCCGCCAAACTTCCGGTCAACCCAGACAGTCTCCCCCGCATACAGGGCGGGGGAGGTTTCGTGTTGGGGTTGTCGTGCACTTCCGTGCGCTTTTGCCTGCTCCGCTCATATGCCTCAGCCAGTCGGTTCGTGTCCCGGATTGCTCGATACATTGCGACGAGATATCCAAGAACCGGAACCAGGATCATCCATACAAAGAAGGTTTCGCTGTCCTGCCGGACCTCCACATCGTATTCCGCCGCATTGTCACAAATGCGGTCCACGATCTCCGCAAGCCACACATATTTGTACACGCCGAATGTCAGGACACTGAACAGCATCATTTTTTCGACGCCCACCGTATGTTTTCCATCCTTTTCGCACAGAATGTTGACATCCTTCGCCCACAAGTCCATGAAATAAAAATGGTAGACTGAAAACGTCACGAAAGACAGCAGCACATACAACAGTAAGCTCCGATCCTGCTTTACCTCATCTGTTCCGCGATCCTGATTCGTTCTTTTTCTGCATCTCTCAGGCATACTGCATCACTCAGCTCAGCCTGATGATATTGTTGTTATCGCCCAATGCAAGCTCCGTTCCCCGGGCCAGCAGCACCGGAGAATTCGCAGGGAGGCGGCTTCCGTTTACGTAGGTGCCGTTGCTGGAAAAATCGGTAACACGATATTTCTGAACCTGACTGTTGAACATGACCTCACAGTGGCGGCGGCTGATCTTCTGCGCACCCTGAGAAAACACGATCTTCGCATAGGCAGGGTCTCTGCCCAGAATGACCGGCTGGTTCGGCTCCAGCGGATAGCTCGAGCCCGCATACATACCGGCGACCCCCTCCAGAGCTGCTCCCGCAGCTCTGGAAGCAGCCGGGATATGAGAAGTCGGCTTCTTTCCACCGGTGCTGCCAATCCCCATCAGTTTTTTCGGATCTACAGCAATCGTCATTCCGTTGCCGTCAGTGGACGGTTTGATGTCATCCACCATGACCGGGCGACCCTTCATTTCTTCATAAACAAAAGCAGTTGCCATCATCTTGTACGGTGCAACATACAGGACAGAAAGAATACCGCCGGTAAGCAGACTCAGAATATTCCAGCCGAGATAGCTGAGGTCAAAGACAAACAGGTCGAATTTATGACCTTCCGTCATTACCTTGCAGCGTTCCATAACCTGTTCTGCATTCAGCTGCGGATGATCTGCCTGCACCAGAGCCATAGGCCAGAACTGATATGAACGGTAGGCCGCAACAACGAGAGCTGCGATCATGCCGATCATCACCAGCAGCATTGCCGCCAGATAACTCCGAGAAGCCGCTGCAACAACAGCCGCCAGCAGCAGCGTAGCAAACTGGATCAGAACCGGGATCCACATGATCGTCAGCATCCGCACTCCTGTAACAAGGGCAAATTGCATAAAGAAATCAAATGCATCAAAGATGCAGGTGACTTTTGGTCGGATTCCATTCTTCCGCAGAGAAAGATAGTACCGGTATCGTGCCACTTCAAACGGCCCGGCAACTGCTCCACCGGCGATAGCACCGACGAGCGTTGCAATCGGAGTAATCAGCACATAGGCAATGATGATTCCCGCCAGACCAAACAGCTTGAACGGTGCCGACACAACCGCCGACACGACCCCAATGCCGCCTGCGATCATCGCACCCAGCAGGACACTTGTGATTGCCGCAATCACCCGATACAGAATCTCCATGCCGACCATTCCGGACAGATTTCCGTTTTCATTCAGAACACGTTTTGCCTTTTCTTTATTTCCAGCCCGATTTATCACAACGATTCCCCCTTATTTCGTTTTACCAGTGGAATTTTTCGCTGCACAAGGGAACAAACATCAGTTTCGTGTCGCCGATGCTGAGCTGGTCCATGGCCTTCAGCTCAATTGGGTTGAGCACAAGCTTATCGTTCACATAGAACAGCTCTTTAGAGCTGCCCGGCTGCGCAAGATACACATTACTGCGCGGATCATACACAACAATCGCATGAGAGCTGCGGGAAACCGTGTTGTCGCCAAGGATGCAGACATCCATCTCCGAAGAACGACCCACAAAATTGCGGCCCTGATGCAGACGATAGTCAGTTCCCTTATTCACACCTTCCGTGCAGACAAGCCAACCAACAACTGGTGCCGACTTTTCTGTAGCACCGTCCAACATATCTGCAGTTACAGGGAGCGTGCGGTCATCGTCATCGGGGATTGCAGTGCTCAGAGGTTCAGTCGCTACGTTGGGACCCGGCTGAGACACCGGGACGTCCAAAGGAACCGTCGTCTGATCCGGCCCAACGTTCACACCTTCCATGCCGCAGAAGGGGCAGCTGCTGAACCGGGAAGCATCGTAGTGGTGGCCGTTGGGGCATTTCATCAAATTCATAATAAAGTCCTCCTCAAGTAAAAAGTTTGTTATATTCTCAGCAGACGAATTTCTGCCGTAGAATCAAAAGTTCCCTTTACACCCGAATCTATACGGTGTACAACAATGCACAGGTGAGTTGTTGGGATTATTTTCTGTCGCAGAATAGCCCACTCTGCGACAATGGCGAAAAAGCAACGGTAATTCGTTTGACGATTCGGATTGACGGCTTATTTGACGGAAATAAAATCTGCCAGCTGTTCCATCGTTTCCCGCTTCAGCTCCAACGAAGGATGAACATATCGATTCATTGTGATGGTAACAGATGAGTGTCCTAAAATCTCACTCAGAGTTTTGATGTCGATTTTTGCTTCCACGCAGCGTGTGGCAAAAGTGTGCCTTAAAACATGAAAATTCCTTTTTTCCAATCCACAGGCATCCAAAATCTTGTGAAATCTTCGCTGAATGCACCGCGGTTCGATAAACTTCGAAGGAGAACCGCTCAAAAAGAATCCGGTGTGACTCAGGGAATAGCGCTCCAGAAAACCGAACAGCAAATTTGAGATTGGGATATTCCGATTAGCGGAGCTGCTTTTGGGAGATGCAATCTCGATATGTGTTTTTTTGCTCCCAGGTACCCGATTCTGGATACGTTGCATCGTCTGACAGATATAGATATTCCTTTCCGAAATCGAGATCTTTTCCCACGTCAACGCACACAGCTCCCCGATACGTATTCCTGTCAGTAGACAAAGAAGAATCCCCAGATTCAGAGCATCGGGATGTTCCTCCAGATATTGCTGCAAAATCATCTGCTCTGGGAGGCTTAAAATGGGCAACGACTTTTGCGTCTGCTTGACCCTGATATCAAGAACCTTCGAATCTACGAATATACCGAGTGTTCCTGCATAATTCAGAATGCGACGCAGAACAGAGAGCACATCCGAGATTGTCTTGGGAGAAAGACCGGTTTTATCCTTTTTTCCGTGCAGTTCAAGGTGTTTGCAAAGCTTCCTTACCATTTCTTTTGTGATCTTCTCGATTTTTACTGTCTGGAATGATGGCATGAGATAGCATTCGATTAGCGTCCGATAACGAATGTAGGTAGATTCCTTGAAGTTAATGGAAAAGGCGTCAAGCCACTCCATGGAAACAAGTTCAAATGTACTGTTTCTGGTTCTTTCCTCGCTTCCGGATGGTTTACCTTGGAGCTGGAGCGTGTGCTGTAGATCATATCGCACTTCGCGGTAGGAGGAAGCATACAGATAACCATATTTGGGCTTTCCCAGCGCATTTCGCGACTTTATGTAGCGTGCTTCCCAGCGGCCATCCTTCCTTTTATAAATGTTCAATCCTTTTCTTGACACAAAAACCTTCCTTTCGTTGACGGCTTATTTGACGGAGCATACAATCGGATTGTATCGGATTTGTTGAAATTGTCGAGTAAGTACGACATTATTTTCTTTTTTTCAGAATTTCAGATTGCTTTCTCTTGACCATCCGTGTAATCGGCGGTAAAATTCAATTGAATCATCCTGTCGCAGAGTGGGCTACTCTGCGACAGGAAACATAAACCATGAATGTAAAAATTCATGGTTTTTATTTTTTCCATTTTCTTTTAGTCTATCACAGGTAGTTGATTATATCAATTAAAAATAATAGATTTAATCATTCGGTTTCAGCTATGCTCTCGACTACAATAGAGTTGAGAAGGATGGTGGTGGCCATGTACGAAGAACAGTTTTCTAAGAGGCTTACTGAGCTGCGCACACAGAAGGGTGTGTCTGCAAGAGACATGAGCCTCTCAATCGGGCAGAATCCCGGCTATATTCGTGCAATCGAAAGTGGTACTGCCTTTCCGACGATGGCAAATTTCTTTTACATCTGCGAATATTTCAACATTACTCCACAAGAATTTTTTAATTTCGGCGAGGAAACCTCCAATGGAATGAATGCACTTGTTGACCAGCTAAAACAGTTCGATGCCGAGCAGATCAATGCACTTACGGCTTTTATAAAAACAATCGTAAAAAAGTAAATTATCAAAGAACTTAATACTTGGTAAACCTACCGAAAGATAGGGACACAAAGCCAAATGGGTCTAAAATCTCATATACGAGGTCATGGCAGCTGGTTGCTTTTTGAATGGGATAATTTTATCCCTCTGCCATGTTAGAACCGTCTGTGAAGATTTCAACTCACAGGCGGTTCTTGTTATTTAAAAGCAAAATGATGGGGCATTCTTCAGCTTATGCGGTGGAGAGATAGCTTTACATAGCAACATCCGGGATTCACCGTATTAAGCGGAAGAATGCCCGGATGCTGCTTTTTATTCAGGAGGTGTCTGTTATGCGGCAATCTGATTCGGTGAGCGAAGAACTTGACACGGAGAACGTTCAGTGTGCGCTTGATTTTGAGAACACAATGAATGAGCTGGAGACACAGTTATACTATCGCCATCTGCCGCCGAAGGAAGTTGCTCTGCGGGTCATGGAAGCGGCCTGTAAATTCTATGATGCCGACTGGTGCGGTCTAATTCAGGTTGATCTGGATTTGGGGCTGTGGAAGCCACTCTGGTGGCACAATGAATGCCAAGAAGATAAAACCACTATCCTTACAAATGAGTTTGAATCGTCTGAATTTCTCGACCGCTGGGTAAAGGCAGTGCGCAGAGGAACCCCGATGGTCGTTTCTGATGCAGAAGATGTCAAGGACACCTACCCGGACGAATACCGGTTGTATGAGCGCTTAGGTATTAAGTCCGTCCTTGCGATTCCACTGGAACCACGGCAAATCGCCCTGATTGCCGTGCGCAACCCTCAGCGGTACACCCATCAGACCAGTATGCTTAAACTTCTGGCCTATGTGTTACTGGCGGCATACAACGATAAGCGAATGGCTGACAGTCTGAGCATGGCATTCTCGCCAGAAAATATCAAGAGCAGCCATGATGTCTTCATCAGCTTGTTCGGAGAATTGAAAATCCACACTTCCCACGGTGTCCTGCCGGAGTCTGACCTGAAATCTCCTAAAATCAGCCGTCTGCTGACCTTTATGCTGCTTTCCAATAAGAAAGCCCTTTCATCGTTGGAAATCGTACAGGAAATCTGGCCAGAAGAACTGGAGGATAAGGACGAACCCGGAAAAAAGGTCAAACAGCTCGTTTACCGGCTGCGGCAAGCATTCAGCATTATCTCGGATGAGCAGCTGATTCTCTCCACGCCGTCTGGTTACCAGTTCAACCCTGATCTCAATATCACAACCGACTTCCAGATGTTCGATGAACTTTGCATTGCCGCTGCAAAAGCTACTTCTACCATAAATAAGGTGGGGTTACTCGAAAAAGCTGCATCGCTGTATCAGGGCAAGATTCTTTCTGCCGCTGCTGGCGAACATTGGCTGGTTCACTACTCAAACCGATACCACCTCGCATTTATGAGTACAGTTAATGAACTGCTGAAGCAGTTGATGGACTTCCACGCATACGATCTGCTCCATCGGGATGCTGCACTGGCCCTGACCATCGCGCCGGAAAACACAAAAGCCTACTATTGGCTTATTCGCTCGTACCAGAAGCAGCACATGGACGAGATGGCAGCGGGCAAGCTTGCGGCTGCGAAGCAAAAGCTGCCCGAAGATGAATACCAGAAACTACTCAACTCACTCGAACAATAAAATAACGTAGTTGCGTCATGCGACTTTCGTGTGACCTTCATACAACTTCTGTGTGACCTTATTTTTTCTAAAATCGTTCCATGTGACTTTCATAAGACCGTCATGTGACTTCTATAAGACCCTCGTGTGCTATGATAACAAGGCAAGTCAAAGCCTTGTTGTCTGGCTGCGAGGGCTTTATTTTTTTGTCCTTTTTTAGCCGGATAAACCGCTTTTGATCTGTAACGAAGAAAAATATATCGAAAGCCTGAGATGCATTAAAGGCTGAGGATACTCATATTGCTTTCCATCTACGGATGGAAAACAGTGTCTGTACCCTTTTCTTTAATGCGTCTTATTTTTTGCGCCAAAGAAAAGTTGGCATCCTGTCCAGCAGTGAAGTATCCTCATCCTCCGCATCCAGCGGAAAGGACACTTCATGTTTCTTTTTGCCCTCTTTTCGTGGCTGGAGCTGGCCGCAAAGTATCCCTAGAATCTCCAAATTTTCAATTTTTTACGCCTTATCGAAAATTTGGAGGTCAACAATGGAATTTAATAACGGCAACGAACGTCGAAAACTGAACAAAAAGTGGGAACGGCTGCGTGTGCAGTACCAACAGGCGGGAATGAGTGAAGATGCAATCCAAGCCATGTATGATTTTGATTTGGGCGTTCTCAATAGTGAGCGTTCCTACGTTGCAAATACACTGGCAATCGTTGACGATGGTGATGACAGCACGGGAAGGAAATCTTCTGACTTTAAGCAGTATGAAAAGGCAATTGCTGTAACCGATACTTACCACGAGACCCGGACTCGGTTTGCATGGGTAGGCGAAATCAAAGACAAGCGTTTGCAAGAAGGGTTAGAAAAACTCTCCGATGAAGAACTTCGGCTTATCACGCTGTATTTCCGCGACGAATATAGTACCGTAGAATTATCTAAAGTTTATGGCATTGCACAGCAAAATATTAGCAAGCGAATCTTGAAAATCACTAAATTTTTGAAGAAGTTTGGATTTTTGGGTGTAGATTGAGGCTTCTCGATGGCTCGTAAGTGAGGGGACAATTCACCAGACGGCTCTCGCCGCTGGTGATATGTCCACACTCACGGACCTTGAAAGCTGAATAGTTCAGTCGTCTGGTACTCAGAACAATGATACTTCCGTAATTCGCGGCCCGGTCAGAAAGTAGACGGGGTGGTTGAGATGCCAATGGAGCGGTACAAGCCCGCCGCCAGATGATTCCCCACTCTCAGGGAGCCGAGGGCGAATATGAGAGACCTAAACATATTTTATCAGGAGCAGCCGGATGCTGTTTTCAGTCTTCGGTTGCTCCTGTTCTTTACATAACTACCCGCTTATTTTTAATTACACATAGGAGGTAAGCCTATGGATGAACTGAATCCTACCATCAAAGAGCGTCAGATCTACCATGAGATGAAGCTGACTCCTGCGATGGTCAAGTCCATCCGTACCCTCTGCGGTGTCTGCCTCCGGCACTACGTTGAAACCAAGGCGTTCAAGATCGCCATTGTGCCGAATAAGGACAGATGCATGGAAACCTGCACGGTCTGCCAGACCCGGCGTGGCTACGACTACGTTGTCATGCCGCGCTGAATCCGGTTTTCATTCACCCGCAGGGATGCGATAGAATCCCTAAAATCAATTACCACCATGAATTGAGCAAAGCCCGCTGCAAAAAAGCAGCGGGCTTTTGCATATCAGAATGGAGGCTCGCACTTGGAATCGAATTGGAAGTTCCAACGCGGAGACATCTATTTTGTAAAACTGGAGGCAGGCGTTGGCTCCGAACAAAACGGTGCCCGCCCAGCAGTCATTCTTCAAAATGATGTCGGCAACATCTACTCTCCGACTTTGATTGTCGCGGCTTTGACAAGTAAGACAGATAAGAAAGTAACACAGGCAACGCATTGTCAGGTAGAAGAAGATGGCCTGAAGCCGTCCATTGTTCAGGCAGAACAGATTTTCACCATTGATAAAAGCCGTGTCCTGAAGTTTGTCGGACACCTTTCCCCGGAGAATATGCGCCGGGTCGATGATGCAGTGAAGATCAGTCTTGCCCTGAATCCGATGGGCAGCATTCAAAAACTCAAACCGATCATCCGCTCTCAGGCGGCTTATGCGCCTCCTAAAGTGGTGGATGGAAAGCCACCCATCTATCCCTACACACCCATCAAATCGTCCTTTGAGGACGCTGGGAGCGTAGAGGAGATGATGGTGTATACCGAACTGCAATCCGCTGTTCATGCCATGATTCAGCGGCTCGAATACAGCTTTACCTTTAATCCCACCTTGCTCACCATCCCGAAGCGTAAGCAGCAGGTCGCTGAGATTCTGGAAGAAGCTGAAAAATACATCTGGCGAATCAAGGAGGAAATGAGATGCGCCTGAAAAACACTGCGGATAACTTCTCCGCTTCCTTTCATATCACACCGCCGTACCAGATGGTGGTCATTCACAGCAGTAAGCTGATCTACCCTCGTGAGCTGTACCAGCGGGGCATCCAGCGCAAGCGCGTTGAGCTGATTGCCAAAGACTTTAACGAATATACGGCGAACGAGCCGAAGGTCAGCTTTCGCAATGGCCGGTATTATGTAACGGACGGCCAGCATACCATTGAAGCGCGTATCCTGCGCAACGGCGGTAAGGATCTGCCGATTCTGTGCAAGATCTACACCGGCCTGACGATGCAGCAGGAAGCTCTGTTCTTCGCAGAGCAGAACGGTCACGCCGCACCTCTGACGGCGGGCATCAAGCTCCGTGCCAAGGTCGTGGGAGAGGATGCGCCCTCCGTTGCATTTCTCGCAGCCACCAATCGGGTGGGTCTGGACTTCAACTACGACAGCTTGCAGTTGAGCGACTACCGCATCAGCTGCGTGGGCACCGCACTCAAGCTGTACAACCAGATGGGCGAGAAAATCTACTGCGAGGCCCTGCGGCTGATCGTGGCTGCATGGGAGGGCAAGCCTGATTCGTTCCGGGCATCTGTCCTGCGGGGCATGATGCACTTTGTGGAACTGTATCACGGTGAGTTCAGCGAGGAACAGCTGATCCGTGCTCTGCGCAGCGTTCACCCCATGGAGATTTATCGCAGCGGCATGGACAATCCTGCCAAACTGCCCGGATGGAAGAAATACGTTTTTCCCATCTATATGGCCTACAACGGCAAGTGCCGCAAGGATGCCCTGCCGATGAAATTCTGATAAATCAAAGGAAAGGGCACTACGATGATCGACAAGTTTTCTCAGGTCGCAGAGAACCTTCCTGCGGCTGACAGTGATGCTAACCGGAAATATCTGGTAATCAATGGCTATCCTGTTGTTTTCAGTTTTTCCAAAGAACCCAACCCGGAAGCATTTGAACGCATTCGGAACATCCTGCTTGCCACCAGCTACACGAAGAAGGTAGGTTGACATCATGGACGAATGCAGAATCAAACGCTATACTGAGTGCGGTGATGGGCGGTGCCACAAACCGAGTCATTGCCGGACGTTCTTTGACAACGAAATAAAGCCTGTCCCCACTTTTGTTATGAAAGTGAGGAATTTACAATGACAGAAAACAACAACCGCGTCTGCTGCTTGTACCGCGTTTCCACCGATAAGCAGGTGGATTTCAATTCCAACCATGAAGCTGACCTGCCCATGCAGCGAAAGGCTTGCCACAAATTCGCTGAATCGAAGGGATGGGTCATTGTTCATGAGGAACAGGAAGAAGGTGTGTCCGGCCACAAAGTCCGGGCCGCCGCCCGTGACAAGCTCCAGGTTATCAAGGACTATGCCCGGAGGGGCAAGTTTGATATCCTGCTGGTATTCATGTTCGACCGTATCGGTCGTATCGCAGATGAAACGCCCTTTGTTGTGGAATGGTTTGTACGGAACGGCATCCGGGTATGGAGTACCCAAGAGGGTGAGCAGCGTTTCGACAACCACACTGACAAACTGCTGAACTACATCCGCTTCTGGCAGGCGGACGGCGAGAGCGAAAAGACTTCCGTCCGTACCCGCACCAGTCTGCGCCAGCTTGTGGAAGAAGGTCACTTCAAGGGCGGAAATGCGCCTTATGGCTATGACCTTGTACGGAGTGGGCGTATCAACAAGCGCAAACACGAACTCTACGAACTGCACATCAACGAACAGGAAGCTGCCGTAGTGCGGATCGTCTTTGACAAGTATGTGTATGAGGGCTATGGTCCGCAGCACATCGCCACCTATCTGAACAATTCTGGCTATCATGCAAGGTCTGGAAAGTGCTGGCACCCGTCAAGTATTCGGGGAATGGTACAAAACCTGACCTACACCGGCGTTCTTCGTTGCGGGGATGCACGGTCAGAATTGATGCCTGATTTGCAGATTGTCCCGCAGGAACAGTTTGAAAACGCACAGCGCATTCGGAATGAACGCTCTGTGCGCTCAACCGCGGAAGCCGAAAATCGCCTTCCTTTGAACATTCATGGGAAGTCGCTGCTTGCCGGCAACGCTTACTGTGGACACTGCGGTGCAAAGCTGGAACTGACCAGCAGCCGTAAATGGCGAAAAATGGCAGATGGTTCGTTAGACGATACGCTGCGTATTCGCTATACCTGTTACGGAAAGCTCCGCAAGCAGACCAACTGCACCGGGCAGACGGGATATACCGTCCACATTCTGGATGAGATCATTGATAAAGCTGTCCGCCAGATTTTCTCCAAGATGAGGGGTATCCCAAAAGAGCAGATTGTTATAAAACGCTATGAAAAAGAAAACACGGAACGCAAGAATCATCTGCAAGACCTTCAGACACAGCGGAACAAGGCAGAAAAAGACCTGTTGGCACTGAAAGCCGAGGTTTTAGCTTGCATCAAAGGTGAAAGCGTGTTACCGAGAGAAACCCTTGCCGAAATGATTACAGTGCAGGAAGAGAAACTCACGGAGCTGGAAAACCTTTGCGAAGCGGCCAGTGAAGAACTGGAAAAAACGGCAGAGCTGATGGATAAAGTGTCGCGGCTGTATGATGAACTGATTTCTTATGCTGACCTGTACGACAGTGCAAATTTTGAAGCGAAGAAGATGATCGTCAACCAGCTCATCCGCAGGGTAGACGTTTATCGCGGATACCAGATCAACATCTCGTTCAACTTCGATCTCACTCCTTACATTGAGGGGGAGTGATACGTCTGCCTGCAAAACAGTCGGGCATCGAACAAGCATTTTCAAAAACAACGAAACAGCAAGAATTGGGGGTTGCCGTCCATGCGCCTGCAAAATCAGGCATTTGGCTGATTCTCGATGCAACCTCTAAGAAAGCAAAAAGAAAAGCACCATACCTCACATGAAGTATGGTGCTTTTTTGGTGGAGAATAGCGGGATCGAACCGCTGACCTCTTGCATGCCATGCAAGCGCTCTCCCAGCTGAGCTAATCCCCCATAGCCTGTGCCGTCCCTGACGACGTGTGTTATTATACCAGCCAAATGGAGAGTTGTCAATAACTTTTTTTATTTTTTGTGAGCGACGCTGCGGCTGGTGCTGCGTTTGTAGTAGAACAAGTACTGCTGTACGATGCCAGCCTGCTGATCATAGGAAGGAAAAGGGTCGCGGCCGTCGAATTCCTCATCAATGAGTCGCTGTATCCAGACATCAATGGGAGCCATCGCGGTACGGCCATAGCCAAAGAGGCAGACGCAGTTTGCTACCTTTTTTCCGACGCCGTCCAGCTCGAGGAGGCGGGAAAAGAGCGCGTCGTCGGGCAGCGCCGCCAGAGCACCGAGGTCGAGTGTGCCGCTGGAAGCCTGAGCGGCAGCGTTCTGGATGTAACGGGTGCGGTAGCCCAGACCACAGCCCATCAGCTGCGCCTCAGAGAGGCCGCAGAGCCGCTGCGGGGTAGGGAAGAGAAAAACTTCATCGCCTTCGGCACTGAGCGGTTCGCCGCAGCACCGGGCAAGGTGTTCCACGGCGGTGCGGATGGCCGGAATGCTCTTGCGCTGGGAGATGAGAAAGGTGATGAGCATTTCCCATGGGTCCTGATGCAGGATTCGGATGCCCTGCCCGAAATCGAGCGATTTGTCCAGATAGCTGCTCTGTCCCGCCAAGCTGCGCCGCAGTGCGGCATAGTTCCGGCCCAAATCAAAGTAGTCGGCCCAGTACTCCCGATCTGAGCCATACCATGCGGCATCGTATTGTCCATCGCCCAGCGGAGTCAGATAAAGAAGTGCGCTGCCGGAAAGAAAGCGGTAGCGCCCGTCGGCCAGTTTTTGCGGCCGGAAGCACTGGCCGCTTTCGATGATCTTGTCGAGGTCAAAGTCGTCCTGGATGGCGACGAGCTGATGGGTGAGGGAAACTGTATGCATGGAAAACTCCTTTTTGGAAAAATTGTGGCGATGCCCGATTCGCGGTGGAAACTGGTTTCTATCCGTACCCTCTGCGAGGAGGGCGAACCAAGAAGAAAGAGCAGGTCTAACCTATGGAGCATATTTCTATCCACGCCCTCCGCGAGGAGGGCGACGGAGCGCCCCATCCGGCAGGCGCTCGAACTCAGCATTTCTATCCACGCCCTCCGCGAGGAGGGCGACGATCGAGGAACAGCTCCTTCGGGAAGTCGAAGGTATTTCTATCCACGCCCTCTGCGAGGAGGGCGACAACACGCGGCCTGCGGAGATTATGCCGTGGGCCTATTTCTATCCACGCCCTCCGCGAGGAGGGCGACGCGTACACCGCCGAGTGTATGGAGGCCTTGAAGGTATTTCTATCCACGCCCTCCGCGAGGAGGGCGACGTACGCTCGACGGCGTAGAGCTGACGGGTATGTGATTTCTATCCACGCCCTCCGCGAGGAGGGCGACCGCCACCTTTGCCGCTGCGGTGCAGGACCTGGAAAAATTTCTATCCACGCCCTCCGCGAGGAGGGCGACCGTCAGATACAGGAGTACAAGACCACCCTGAACAATTTCTATCCACGCCCTCCGCGAGGAGGGCGACGAGGACTACGATGGGTAAGCTGCTGGAGCTGCTGATTTCTATCCACGCCCTCCGCGAGGAGGGCGACCTCCGGCTCGATCAGATCCTCGATCTGGCAGCCGAATTTCTATCCACGCCCTCCGCGAGGAGGGCGACCGATGCGGTGGAGGCAAAGGTAAAAGCCCAGCAGATTTCTATCCACGCCCTCCGCGAGGAGGGCGACGCGGCAGTAAATGACCTGCTCCAGCGGCACAATATTTCTATCCACGCCCTCCGCGAGGAGGGCGACTGATAGACTTGTAGTTCGCCCTCTTTTTAGCTCAATTTCTATCCACGCCCTCCGCGAGGAGGGCGACACAGAGCCGTGAAAAAGCGCTGCAAAACCAAATTATTTCTATCCACGCCCTCCGCGAGGAGGGCGACCTGCCCTTGCTGGTGTGCTGGTGAGCGCTATACTTATTTCTATCCACGCCCTCCGCGAGGAGGGCGACATCTGCTTCGTGGACTTCTGCTCGCGCTCGGTACGATTTCTATCCACGCCCTCCGTGAGGAGGGCGACTAGGCATAAGCTGAAAGCAGTGCGCCCATCAAAGATTTCTATCCACGCCCTCCGCGAGGAGGGCGACCCGAGCGTGGCGGTGACCTCCCACTCGCCGTCATGGGATTTCTATCCACGCCCTCCGCGAGGAGGGCGACAACCGCGCCCGCGGCACACATCTGCTCGACCCCATATTTCTATCCACGCCCTCCGCGAGGAGGGCGACGGGTGGGGGCAAGATTCGTCTCGATTGATTTTTTATTTCTATCCACGCCCTCCGCGAGGAGGGCGACACCCAAGGTTTGCAGCATAAATTTTTGCTTTCTTACATTTCTATCCACGCCCTCCGCGAGGAGGGCGACTCAATATCCCATTTGCTGTTGCGCATCTTCATTGGATTTCTATCCACGCCCTCCGCGAGGAGGGCGACAAATTGAGCAAAAATCCCAAAAGCGCAAAATTGCATTTCTATCCACGCCCTCCGCGAGGAGGGCGACGCATCGCCCTGATGCAAGCATCCGGCGACAACAAAATTTCTATCCACGCCCTCCGCGAGGAGGGCGACCGAGGCCATGAGAGCTCCCTGCAAGGACTGCCCATTTCTATCCACGCCCTCCGCGAGGAGGGCGACGCACAGCGTGGATGGAGCAGGGCGACACCGAGATATTTCTATCCACGCCCTCCGCGAGGAGGGCGACCATCGCCGCCGTGCTGGACGACAACGCCCTGAAGATTTCTATCCACGCCCTCCGCGAGGAGGGCGACGCATCCTCGCCGCCCAGTGTACCGTTTTTGTGCGTATTTCTATCCACGCCCTCCGCGAGGAGGGCGACGCGTTTCCTGTGCCAGGTGGTAGTTTGCAAGGCGATTTCTATCCACGCCCTCCGCGAGGAGGGCGACCTCAATGGTGGCAAGCATTTTGCCTTCGCCATTATTTCTATCCACGCCCTCCGCGAGGAGGGCGACGATGCCCCGCGGCACTACCCCAGCACCACCTACCAATTTCTATCCACGCCCTCCGCGAGGAGGGCGACGTTTCGGTTACGCAAGTATAATACTTCGATTACCATTTCTATCCACGCCCTCCGCGAGGAGGGCGACGCAGGCAAAGTCAAGGTGACCCTGTAACCCCTTTTGATTTCTATCCACGCCCTCCGCGAGGAGGGCGACATCTCAAGCCGCTGAAAGAGGACGGCTTAGAGCATTTCTATCCACGCCCTCCGCGAGGAGGGCGACCCACGATGCAACAGCTGGACAACGTCCTGTGGGCGATTTCTATCCACGCCCTCCGCGAGGAGGGCGACATGCCTATTTTGCGGGCTTGCCTCGTGAGATGCCTATTTCTATCCACGCCCTCCGCGAGGAGGGCGACCCGCGCGGTCATGGAGACGGCGCAGGCCATCAAGAATTTCTATCCACGCCCTCCGCGAGGAGGGCGACGACGAGCTCGTCGGGGTTGCTGCGGGTCTGCGTCAATTTCTATCCACGCCCTCCGCGAGGAGGGCGACTAGCTTATCGTTTGCGAGCTCAAATGTTTCTTTCGATTTCTATCCACGCCCTCCGCGAGGAGGGCGACGAGGACGCTCACGGCAATTACATGACGGAGCAGATTTCTATCCACGCCCTCCGCGAGGAGGGCGACCCGGTTATCCCGCTCAAGCTCTGTGGCCTTGTCGAGATTTCTATCCACGCCCTCCGCGAGGAGGGCGACGTCGTCCCGCTTGATGCGCAGCCCGTCTACCTCCTATTTCTATCCACGCCCTCCGCGAGGAGGGCGACCTTGCCCCTTTTTAGGGCTTCGGAAAATTCGGATTTCTATCCACGCCCTCCGCGAGGAGGGCGACCTTGCGCGTCTGGTCGCTTTCCATCGTTCTTTCCAATTTCTATCCACGCCCTCCGCGAGGAGGGCGACCTTAGCCCCCTTCGCCGCTCTCGCAAGTGTTTTCTATTTCTATCCACGCCCTCCGCGAGGAGGGCGACCGGAGTCGGTGGCTGGGCTGACCTAAAACAGGAGATTTCTATCCACGCCCTCCGCGAGGAGGGCGACCCATCTGCGCCCGGTCGGCGTAGGTAGTCCGCGTATTTCTATCCACGCCCTCCGCGAGGAGGGCGACGGGGTGGTGTCCTGAAGGACACAGCCCGCCGTCTATTTCTATCCACGCCCTCCGCGAGGAGGGCGACGGCGGTATCCGGCTGGGCTATAAGGCTACTGTTAAATTTCTATCCACGCCCTCCGCGAGGAGGGCGACTTCTGGGGCCAACAAGTATCTGTGACATAGGAGATTTCTATCCACGCCCTCCGCGAGGAGGGCGACCTGGGAGCATGAGGAGTTTGACATTTCCGAGGACGATTTCTATCCACGCCCTCCGCGAGGAGGGCGACGCCCCGCCTAGCTTTTTTGGCTATGACGGGGGTTATTTCTATCCACGCCCTCCGCGAGGAGGGCGACCAAGCATCAACTTGCAGGCCAAATCTTATGCAGCAATTTCTATCCACGCCCTCCGCGAGGAGGGCGACCTTCTTGCCATACATATACATTGTGTGATAACTATTTCTATCCACGCCCTCCGCGAGGAGGGCGACCCTGATGGGACAAAACGACTCCACCTTCTGGGCAATTTCTATCCACGCCCTCCGCGAGGAGGGCGACAACAACACAACAGGCAGTAAATACACTCCATCGGACATTTCTATCCACGCCCTCCGCGAGGAGGGCGACCTATAACATCAAGAGGGTTATAGGGGCCCATTGAGATTTCTATCCACGCCCTCCGCGAGGAGGGCGACAGGTATTGCCGGCCGACACGGCCAAAATCGACCTATTTCTATCCACGCCCTCCGCGAGGAGGGCGACGCCACGCTCAAAGGCAAACTCTTCGATGGTGCCGATTTCTATCCACGCCCTCCGCGAGGAGGGCGACCGGGCCAGCGCAGGGGGATTTTTTGTTTTCTTAATTTCTATCCACGCCCTCCGCGAGGAGGGCGACCGGCGGGACAGCTTCACCGAGTTGGACAACGGCGGATTTCTATCCACGCCCTCCGCGAGGAGGGCGACCACGACACGGCAGCCGCCGTCGATCAGGAGCGCATATTTCTATCCACGCCCTCCGCGAGGAGGGCGACGCAGCACAACTTCAGAGTTGCCGTTCCTCGCATGGATTTCTATCCACGCCCTCCGCGAGGAGGGCGACGAAGAGGGCCTCGGCGACATCATCGTGGAGAGCGTATTTCTATCCACGCCCTCCGCGAGGAGGGCGACCCCGCGCCCAGCTTACCAAGGAATTCAAGGAGTACATTTCTATCCACGCCCTCCGCGAGGAGGGCGACCGCTGCCGATGGGTGCCGTCAGCACCAGACGGCAATTTCTATCCACGCCCTCCGCGAGGAGGGCGACGCCGATTCTGGACGTGGAAATCAAAAAGCACAGGATTTCTATCCACGCCCTCCGCGAGGAGGGCGACAGCAAAAACAGAGACAAAATCTCTATTTTCTTATAAATTATACAACATTCTGCACGAATTTAGAAGAGCCTTGATTTACAACGGGTCAAAGAACTATCCAAATCATGCAAAATGACACAAAAATCCGGTGCGAAGGTGCCGGGAAAATGCTGAGAACTCACCCTTCGCACCGGGGCGGGAAACTCAGAACAACAGCAGGCCGTCCTGCTCGAAGGGCGGATGAACGCCGATATGCTCCACCTTGCTCTTATAGTTGTTGCCCAGCTGGTAGAAGCGCAGGCTGTCCAGCGCGGGGTCGATGAGGGCCGTCAGCTCCGCCTTGAGAATGGCATACTGCGCGGCATCCAGCAGACACTCGAACACGGAGTTCTGCACCCGCTGGCCGTGGTCCACACAGCGCTTGGCGACTTTGCGCAGACGTCTGCGCCCGGCAGGAGTTTCGGTGTTGACGTCGTAGGTGATAAGGACCAGCATACACATCCCTCACTTCCAGAAAAATGGCGGGTAAAGCTCCATATCGCCCCGCAGGGTGCGAGCCAGAAGCAGAGCCTGCACATAAGGCACGAGGCCCCACGGGAGCTTTTCGCTCAGGAACGGGTGGGTGATGGTCTCCTGTTTGCGGGTCTGCCACCCGCCCAGAAAGGCGCGGCGGCCCTCATCGGTGAGAAGGACAGCTCCGTTCTCCTGCTTCTGGAAATGCTTCGGCGTCATGATCTTCTGGTTGATGCAGGAGAGCACAAAACGGTCGGCGTAAACAGTGCGCAGTTCTTCCATGAGGTCGAGGGCGAGGCTCCTGCGCCCGGGCCGGGCGCGGTGGAGAAAGCCGACGTAGGGGTCGAGGCCCACACTCTGAAGAGCCGCTGTGCAGTCGGAGGCCAGAAGCGAATAAGCGAAGGAGAGCAGGGCATTGGTGTTGTCCAGAGGCGGGCGGCGGCTTCGGCTAGCGAAAGAAAAATCATCGTGCTGCTGCAGGATGAGGGAATCAAAGCAGTCGAAATACCGCTGTGCCGCCTCGCCCTCCAGACCGCGAAGCTGGTCGAGGTCGTCACACTGCTCGATAAGGGGCAGCGCTGCCGCCAGCTGAGCGCTGGTGCGCTTGAGCTGTTCCACCGGCACCCGCTGGGGATGGTCGCGGGTGGCCCGTTCCAGCACCCAGCGGGCGTTATAGACTTTGCCCAGGATGAAATTGCGCGCATAGAGACAACTCTCTGCCTCGCTGTCTGCGATGCGGTACTGGGTCTGCCGCAGCAGGACGTTGCCCCGCTCTTCGCCTACAGCCCGGGCCAGAAAGCGTCCCTGCGGGCTGAAAAAGCTCAAATCGACCCCGAGGCGGGCGCATTTGCCCATCAGGGCAGGGCTTGCACCGGGATAGCTGAAGCAGACGATGCCTTCCAGCCTGTGGAGCGGGACCCGGCCAAATTCAGCCTTGTTGCAGAGCAGGACGATGTTCTCCCCCTCGAGGGAAAGGTAGGCGTCCTTGTTGAGGACGTAGAGCGTGTTCAAAAACTTTCTCATGGCGCGGCCTCCTGCATCTCGTCCAGATGGGCGCGGAGATAGGCTTTCGGGTCGGCACGCTGATACAGCACGGGGAGGCAGAGCTCTTTGAGGGAGCAGGCGTTGCAGTGGGTGCCGGGCTTTGACTTGGGGGTATAGCCCCGGGCAAAATAGGCGTGCATCTCATCGGCCATCTTCTGGGTGGTCTGGCGGAGTTCTTCGGTCAGCGGCACGACCTCCCGCCGCCGCGTCTCTTCGTAGAAGAGCGCACCCTCCGGGATGCTGCACACCAGCATCTCTTCCAGCGCCATGGCCTGTGCGCAGAGCTGCAGCCGGTCGGCGTCGCTGGCCTTGGCGCGGCCATGCTTGTACTCGACAGGCATGGGCTTCCAGAGCCCTTCTGTGCTTTGCAGGGGGATGCCCTCCGGGTCGGCCCGGAACTCGACGACATCGCAGTTTCCGCTCAGGCCCAGCCGACGGCTGACCACCTGCATCCCTCGGGTGATGAGCAGGCCGCCGCGCCGTTCGGTCTGGTCTGCGTCATGACAGCGGGCGTGGTCGAGCTGGCCTTCGACGGTGCGGCGGTTCTCCGCCCACTGCTGTTCCAGATGGATGAGCGCCCACTGGCGGCGGCAGAAGCAGAAGTGCTGGATGCCCGACAGGGGCAGCCAGTCGTCCGGGCCGCCCATCAGGACAGCCTCTCGCAGGTGACTCCTTCCGGCAGAGTGTCTGCCACCGTGACGGTGTAGTCGCGGTAGCTGCGGGCGGCGTCCACATCGGGCTTGCGCTGGACGGTGACGGAGTCGAAGAGCTTATAGGCCGGGGCATTGCCCAGCTCAGAATCGTGCTTGAACACGATGAGCTCCCGCACGGCCATCTTGCCCCGGGCGGCGCTGTGGTCGTTCTCGAACATATTCAGAATAGCAGTCCACAGAAGTTTCAAATCATCCTCGGAGAAGCCGGTGGTCTTCCGGGCGAGGTTGGCCGAGACATAGCCCTCGGCACGGTAGAGGGCGTAAGGCACGATGTGCTTGCGGCCCATCTCGGTACCCTTCTTCTCGGCATCGGCCTCGGTAGTGATGGCCACGCGGGTGATGGTGACTTCCTGCGGGACGATGGGGTCCACCGACCGGGCAAAGCTCAGCTGGACGGGGCCGCGCACCTGACCGCAGTTCAGCGCACCCTTGACGAAGGTGGTCATGACGGCACCAAAGGTGCGGATGTCGAAGTAGTTCTCACACATATAGTCCCGCAGCCTGGCATCGATGTCGGGGTCGGCCTTTTTGGCGGCTTTCAGGTCGGGGTCGATGCCCAGAGTTTTGATGGCCTCGGCGTCGCTGCGGTTGAGGGGAACGCCGTCCTTGATGTAGATGCGGTAGCCTTTTTCGTCCTCTTTCAGGGTCTCGACATAGTTGCGGATCTTCCGCTTGAGGCAGACGTCGGTCACCAGACCGTAACCCGTCTCGGGGTCGATGCGGGGCATGTTGCCTGCGTCAGGGTCGCCGTTGGGGTTGCCGTTCTCGACGTCGAACAGGATGACGAAATCATAGCGGTTCTTGATGGGCTCAGACATGGTTTATTCCTCCTCATTCTTTTTGGCGTAGCGTTTCTGGGTCTGGTGGTAGTAGCCGATCTCAAAGGCACCCTGCTCCGGCAGGCTGAGCCGCGCCGGGAAGCCTGTCTCGGGCAGCTGGGCCATCAGCTCGGTGAGCTGTTTGCTGAAATGCACCTCGTTGGGGGTGCTCATCTTCTGCAGATGCTTCTGAGCCAGCTTGACCAGCGTAGGGAAGGCCGTTGCCGGGGTGGCACAGGCCGAGTTGAAGTACCGGTCTTTGATGGTGGCGTTGATGCCGGGATTGGCGACGCTCTGGATCGTCTCCAGCACAGAGAAGAGACGCCCCAGAACATAGGGGACATTGCTGCTTTCGTTCAGGCTCACGGTAAATACCTCCTTGTTGAGCTCGGTGGGGTAGTTGCGGAGATAGTAGGCTTTCAGGATGGCGGCGCGGCCCCGGGTGACTTCCCGTTCGGCCCGGATGCGCAGAGTCACGCCGTTGAGCAGGGTGGCGGGATAGGGTCCGCCGGTGAGGATGGCCCGGAGCAGATCGCCCACCAGCTGGGGCGATGGATTTTTGTCCCGGGATTTCTGGTTGACCGTCTCCTGCGCCAGCGCCCAGACCGACAGGTTTTCCCACTTGTCGAAGGCGGGGCGGATGATTTCGAGCCGGTCGGCGTGGTCCTGCAGATTTTTGGCAAACTGTCCGAAGCTGCTGTGCAGGAAGAACCGGACGGAGAGCCGGGCCGCGTTGGGCGAGATGCCCAGCACATAGAAGTTCTGGTTCGGGTCCAGCTTGTCATCGAGGAAGGAGACGGGACGTCCCTGAGAAAGGGCTTTCAGTGCGGCGGCAAGGTCGCTTTCCGAGACGCCGCGCGCCTCGGAACCGCCGCAGAAAAACATCAGCATGGCGTTTGAGTAGGCGGGAACGGCGTTTTCGGCCCAGCAGACGATGGTGGTGTCGCCGATGCGCTGGCAGCAGTTCCGGTCAGCCAGCAGCAGATTGAGGGCCGTGGTGTAGGCGAAAGCCGCGTACTCGCTGACGGGGGCGTTGGCACCCTGCTCATGGCCATAGGAGCAGAAAGCGGGTGCGTTGAAGGAGACCAGTGCCGCACCGGCGGCCTGTGCGCCCATCACACCTTTGATGGCGGGGTGGATGCGGGCGATGCCGGCCTCTTTGCCGGTGATGAGGCAGCGGGCCATCTCGGCGTCTGCATCAGAGGTGTCAAAGGCGGACTGCCAGGCGTCCCGGATGGCGTCATCTGTGGTGGCCAGCCGGTGGGCACCGTCGGGGGATTCGTAGCCGAACACAAGGTTCGCGTTGTTGTTCAGGTCGGCCCACTGCTCTGCCAGCAGCGGGTGGGCGGGGGCTGCGGCGGGGTCCCAGTGGTCAAAAAAGGCGAGGATGGCTTTGGCGGCAGGGGAGTCCACACCGTCGAGCACCTTGTGGTGGAGGGCGGCACAGGCTTCGAAGCACTGGCAGGAGCGCTCAGGCTTGCCCTTTTCGTCTGCGCCCAGCAGATAGGACGTATTGTCGCACAAAAAGTTTGCGGCGACGCCGGAGGCGCGTTTGACCCGGTGGGGAACAGGGAGTTCACGGGGGGCGATGACGGTCTTTTTGCCCTTGGGGACTTCCTGCCGCAGGTCGTTGAGGGCGAGGAGCTGGCCGTCGGGGCCGAGGCGCAGCTCGTAGCTGACTTTGAAGCGGCTGTCCCAGCCGGGGGCCTCCACCTTGCCCTGCTTCAAGAGCTGTTCATAATAGGCGGTGAGTGCTTGGAGTATCATGTAAACACCTCCACGTCCCGGCATTCCATCACGCCGTCCACCAGCTTTGCGCGGAAGAACTGGCTGCGGATGTTGGCCGAATCAGAGTAATCGAGGCTGTGGAGCATGAAGCCGAGGTCCTGCGTGACCTTCAGCGCCGGAATGCTGCCGCCCGGCCACTCCCGGAAGTTGGCCGGGAACTCCCGGCACCCGAAACAGGGCTGGTGATAGCACTGACCTTTGCGCAGGCGTCGGCGCAGGATGTCCTGAAACTTGCCGGGGTTGTCGCTGGGGGCGGCCTTGTCCGTCAAATCAAAGTGGCACTCGATGACGTAGTGGACGTCCTGCAGGACCATCGCGGCCCGCTGCTGGATGTCCTCCGAGGTGTAGAGCACCGGCGGCGTGCCGCCTTTGGCCGCACTGAGGGCGGCGGAGGACAGCAGGGTGGACTTGACCTCGTTGCGCCGGATGTTGGTGAACCGGATGGGCCGCTGGGTGTATTCCTCGGTGGACGCTTCGTCCTCGGGGTCAAGGCCGAAGGGCTTGAGCAGATAGATGCGGTCAACCGTATAACGCAGCCCGGGGTGCCAGTAGATGGCCTCCACAAGGCCCCGCGCGGCGGACGGGGTGGGCATGTCGTAGCTCACACGCTCGGTCTTCATTTCCGGACGAGTGAAACAGGCATAGTCGCCCCACACTTCAATGAGCATGGACATCAGCATCGCCTCCTTTCCGGGTGAAGTTGAATTTTCAGACTAAGATGAATATCAGTCATTGAAACCACCTCTTTCTTTTAGAAGTAAAGGCCGATGCCCGTCTCCACATCCATGGCAAGGCCGGTCTTTTCACTGTAGCAGCCGGTGTCGGTGAGGATGGCGGAACCATCGGGCCGCAGTTCCAGCGCCCCGGCAGCGTCGAGCTTGTCGAACTGGTCCTTGTAACAGGAGACACTGTAAACGCCCAGCTTCCGCAGCAGCGTCCGGGTAACATGACCGCTGCGCAGCTGTTCACAGAGGGCTGCGCCCTCGCCGACGGGCAGATAGACCGTGCGGGCAGCGTTCTCGATGAGGCGGAATTCCTCCGCCACCTGCGCGAAGGGGAACTGGCAGCCCCGGATGCCCCGGAGAAAGGCGTCCAGAATGCCGTGCTTGTCCACGGCGTCGGGGCCGCGCAGGTCGGAAAGCTCGTTGAAGTAGAGCTGAATGGCCCGGGGCGTGTCCAGTATGTCCTGATGCCGGGCGGTGTAGTCCAGCGCGCTGACATTTTGCCTGAGCATCTGGGGTGTGGAACACTCGTCCAGCCGGAACCGGTAGACGATGCTTTCCTCTGCGCCCCGCCGCCCCTCGCGGTTGCAGCGCCCGGCAGTCTGTAAGAGCGAGTCAAGACCGCACTGCTCCCGGTAAGCGACGGGAAAATCCACGTCCACGCCCGCCTCGATGAGAGAGGTGGACACCACCCGGCAGGGCAGACCCTCTTTCAGCCGCTGGCGGATGTCGTCCAGCTGACGGCGGCGGTCGGCGGCGCAGAGCAGGGTGGTCAGGCAGTAGCTGCCCTCGGCGGGCAGGGACTCATAGAGCTGCTGGGCCGTCTTGCGGCGGTTGACCACGCAGAGCACCTGCGGGTGCCGGGCCAGCCGGGCGGCGAACTCCTCCTGCGGCAGGGTGCCGAGGTCTTGCAGTGTGGTGCGCCGGAGCACTTCGTAGAGGCGGGCCGCGTCGGGCGTGATCTCCTGCGGGTGAAGCTCCGGCGCAAAGCGCCGGAACAGCGGCTCAAGGGCAGGCTGGGTGGCCGTGCAGAGGACAGCCGTGGAGTGGTAATGCTGGATGAGCTGGGCGATGGCACTGACACAGGGGGCAAGGTAGTCGCCCGGGAGGGTCTGCGCCTCGTCGAAGATGATGACGCTGTCGGCGATGTTGTGGAGCTTGCGGCAGCGGCTGCTGCGGTTGGCGTAGAGCGACTCGAAGAACTGCACCGCCGTCGTCACCACGACGGGGGCGTCCCAGTTTTCACTGGCCAGCATCTGGCGGTACTGGGCGGGGGTCAGGTCGTCCTGCTCAACAGTCTTGTACTCGGCGTTGGAGAAGTCGGCCAGAACATTTTCTGCGCCCAGCAGACCCGAGAAGACGGCGGCGGTCTGGTCGATGATGGACATATAAGGGATGACATAGATGACCCGCTTCATCTTCTGGGCGGCGGCGTGCTCCAGCGCAAAGGCGAGGGAGGCGAAGGTCTTGCCGCCGCCGGTGGGTACGGTGAGGGTGTAGAGCCCCTGCGGGCCGTGCGCGCCTTTCTCGAGACAGGCGCGGAGGACGGCGTTGCGCTGGACGCTGACGGGCGAGGGCGACTCGGCCCTGAGATAGCGCTGTGCCTGTGCCGAGACGATGTCCCGCAGCGCGGCGATGTCCGTGCCGCTGCCCCGGGGTGCGGCCTTGCCGTCCATAAAGGTCTCGGTGTCGATGAAGTCGGCGTCCACGAGGCAGGAGTAGAGCATCCGGGTAAAGAACGCGAGGCTCAGCGGGTCGGCGCAGGCCCACGCGGGCGGCGTCGAGGCGGGGAGCGTTACTTCCTGCCAGCCGTCGTAGGGGGCTACCGGCTTCTTGCTCCGGCCAAACAGGGTGGCGTCGCCCGGGTCATCGGCGGGGCTCCCGCCGTCGGGCAGGCCGCTGTGGTGTCCCGCAATGGCAAAGCTGGCCTGAGGATGCCCCCACCGCAGGGCCTCCTGCGCCCCGGCGGTGGAGTGGTCCACCTTGGGGCCGCCTTTGAGCCGCAGCTGGAAGGCGTCGCTGTATTTGCCGACGTCGTGGAGCCACGCGGCAAATTCGGCCTCGCTTTGCGCCCCGAAGGGGGTTGCGAAGGAACCGGCCAGCCTGGCAGTGCCGGCGAGATGGTCATAGACGGTCTGGGTGCGGGTGCCGTCCTCGCTGATGTGGGCAAGACGTGTGGGGTGCTCCATAAAATGACCTCCTGACTCTGGTTTGCAATAAGGATACGCTTTTCAAAAAGCGGCTGTCAACAAAACGCGCTTTTCGACGAAAAATTCCGGGACTTTGCACAAAAAGCAGACGGAAAAATCTGCAATGTGCCAAAGAAGAAAGAAACGAGTATTTTCTTATTTTTATGATAATGCAAATAATATCCAATAAACTGGACTTTTTCTGATTTTTCAGGCAAAAATGAAAAGAGAGCTGCGTTTTCTGTACTGCGGGAGGAAGACCGCCCGTCGGCAGCGAAAAAATGAAGATGTTGTGTACAACAACACCGCATTAAGATGGAATTAAGGCAGGGTTAAGAAAACTGCAAGAAAAGTGCCGAGTTATTCCATCTTGGAATGGACTTTCGGGAAAATCAAGGCGAATATCCCCCTTTTCATTTGCTGAAATCTGTTGTATTATGAATAACAGATATGGAATCTGAGCAAAATGCGCCTGGATGAAGCGCAAACAGGAATGATAAGAAAAATAAAGGGCAATAGAGGGAGAGCTACGATGGACGAAAAAGATTACGAGCTGCTGCACGCACTGGACGAGACGCGCAACATCACCCACGCAGCGGACAAACTGTACATGACCCAGTCGGCACTTTCCAAGCGCATCAAGGCGCTGGAACAGGAGCTGGGGGTGGAGATCGTCCTGCGCTCGCGGCAGGGCATCCGCTTCACGCCGGCCGGTGAACAGGTGCTGCTCCACAGCGCTGCCGCCGCCCGCGAGATGGAAAAGATGCGCCGCCAGCTGGCTTCCATCCAGGGCGAAGCCTGCGGCACCCTGCGGGCCGGCATCTCGGTGAACTTCTCCTACTACCGTCTGCCCGAGGTGCTGACCGAGTACCACAAAGCCTACCCGAAGGTACGCCTCGACATCGCCACCGGCCACAGCCGGAACATCTACCAGCAGATGCTGGACTCTTCGCTGGACGTGGCAGTGCTGCGGGGTGAGTATCCGTGGGACGGCACCCAGTTCCTGCTCTCGCAGGAGAATATCTGCCTCATCTGCAGCGAGGAGAACAAGGACAGGCCCATCTCCGATTACCTTTATATCGACCACAGCAGCGACGCCACCATCAGCGCCCAGATGGCCCGCTGGCGCTACGAGAACGGCGTGACCAATGATGTGGGCAATTTTGTGGTGGATAACATCATGGTCTGCCGCGAGATGGTGGAGCGGGGACTTGGCTGGGCGCTGATACCGGAAGTGGCGCTGGATAACTTCAAGGGCTATGTCAAGCCCTGCACCTTCGAGAACGGCGAGCCCTTCGTCCGGCGCACCTATATTTTCTGCCAGAGAGACGCCGCTGCGCTGCCGCAGGTGAAGCTCTTTATGGACATGCTCAAAAAGCACCGCTGAGAGGAGAAAAACATGGAAACGACTGTTTCGCTGGTCCAGATGCTGGATGCACGGGAGCGCCGGGTGCAGCATCAGCAGGAGCTGCTGGCCCGGTACCACAAGCCCCTCATCTGCTTTACCATGAATATCTGCGGCCCGATAAAGGATTCGCCCCTCATCCGGCGGGGCTTTGGGCGGGGGCGTCAGCTGCTGCGCCAGCAGTTTCTGCGGGCAAAGCTGACGCCGCTGTATCAGGACGCCGTCCGGGAAGTGACCGGCTGTGAGGCATTCTATGTGCTGGACGCCGACCTGCTGACCATCAAGAAATTCACCACCGACATCGAGGACGCCACCCCGCTGGGGCGGCTGTTCGACATGGACGTTATCCGTCCGGACGGCCTCAAAGTGGACAGAGAAGAGCTGGACCTCGAAGGCCGCCGCTGTCTTATCTGCGGCGGGCCTGCTAAGGTGTGCAGCAGCCGCCGCATCCATACCGTGGCCGAACTGCAGGAAAAGACGACGGAGATCCTGACCGAGGCCCGGGACGCGCAGGACATCGCCGACGCGGCCCGTCTGGCCGTCCGCGCCCTGCTCTACGAAGTGACCACCACCCCGAAGCCTGGCCTTGTGGACCGGCGCAACAGCGGAAGCCACAGGGACATGGATGTGTTCACTTTCATGGACAGCGCCGCGGCACTCTACCCCTATTTTGAAGCCTGCGCCCGGACGGGCCGCGAGACGGCGGAACAGCCCGCGCCCGAGACCTTCGCGGCCCTGCGGCCTCTGGGCTGTGAGGCCGAGGGCGAGATGCTGGACGCCACCGGCGGCGTCAACACCCACAAGGGCTCGATCTTTTCGGTGGGCATCGTCTGCGCGGCGCTGGGACGCCTCGACCGCTCCCTTTGGGTGGATGCAGCCCGGGTGCTGGCGGAAGTATCCGCAATGACGGCGGGCCTGACCGAGAAGGATTTTGCAGGCGTCACTGCCGAGAACGCCGCCACCGCGGGCCAGAAGCTTTATATTCAGTACGGCATCGCCGGTGTGCGGGGGCAGGTGGAAGCCGGACTTCCCACGGTGCTGAATGTCGGTCTGCCGGTGCTGGAAGCCGGGCTTGCCAAGGGTTACGACTTCGACCGCGTCGGCGGCGGCGCACTGCTGGCCATCCTGGCCAACAGCACCGATACCAACATCATTGCCCGCTCGAGCCGGGAGCGTCAGCTGGCCCTCACCGAAGAGCTGAAGGCCCTTCTCGCCCAGACGCCCTACCCGGACAAAGATGCCCTTGCGGCGCTGGATGACCGGTTCATTGCGGAAAATCTCTCGCCCGGCGGCAGTGCCGACCTGCTGGCGCTGACCTGGCTGCTCCATTTTGTTACTACTGAGGGGAATATCAATGAGTGAATATACCATTTCGCAGGTCTATCCGACCGATAAAACCGTTCTGGCCCAAATCGACACACTGCTGAGTCAGGAGGGCATCCGCCGCGATGGCAATCTGGACTACATCTGCGCCATGTTCGACGAGGAATACAACGTCATCGGCACCGGCAGCTGCTTCGGCAACACCCTGCGGTGCTTCGCCGTCAGCAGCGCCCATCAGGGCGAGGGTCTGCTGAACCAGATCATCACCCACCTCATCGAGGTGCAGTGTGCGCGGGGGAATATGCACCTGTTTCTCTACACCAAGGTGAAAAGCTCCAAGTTTTTCGGCGACCTCGGCTTCTACGAGATCGCCCGGGTGGAGGATACCCTTGTCTTCATGGAGAACCGCCGCGACGGTTTCGGGGCCTATCTGCGCGATCTGGAAAAGACCAAAACCGAGGGCAAAAGTGCGGCTCTCGTCATGAACGCGAACCCTTTTACCCTCGGTCATCAGTATCTTGTGGAAAAAGCCGCTGCCGCCTGCGACACGCTCCACCTGTTCGTGGTCAGTGAGGACGCCAGCCTCGTGTCTTTCGCCGTGCGCAGGAAGCTGGTGGAGGCGGGCGTGGCCCATCTGCCCAACGTCGTGCTCCACGACAGCGGCCCCTACATCATCTCGAATGCCACCTTCCCCAGTTACTTCCTGAAGGATGAGGCAGCCGTCATCGACGGCCACGCCCGGCTGGACCTTGCCGTCTTTACGAAAATCGCGGCGGCGCTGAACATCACTGCCCGCTATGTGGGCGAGGAGCCTGCCAGTCAGGTGACGGGGCTTTACAACCAGATCATGTGCGAGCAGCTGCCCAAAGCGGGCATTGAGTGCGTCGTTGTACCCCGCAAAGAAGCAAACGGCAAGGCCATCAGTGCTTCCACCGTCCGCCAGTGCCTGCAGAGCGGCGACTGGGATACCCTCGAGACGCTGCTGCCCAAGACCAGCCTCGACTATTTCCGCAGCCCGGAGGCAGAGCCGGTGCTGGCGCGCATCCGCAATGCGGGCAATGTCGTGCATTACTGAGAAAAACTTCCTCTCTCTTTGTGGCCATGACAACGAAAAGCGCAAACCAAAAAAAGCAGACGCTGCACGAAGCGTCTGCTTTTTTTGTATCATTTAGTTTGTGGTCTGGGCGGCGGACTGTATCATCTTCCAGACAGACTCGATGCTCTGGCGTATCTGAGCCAGCGTGGCGATGTCCTCGTCACTCATCCGGGAAGCCGGAGGAGAGAGCACCGTCTTGGCAGAGGTCACCGTGCCGGTGAGCTGGATGTGGACGTTGTGGTCCGGGATGGTCAGCAGCACATGGATGGGCGTGGTCTTCGAGAAGAGAGAATCCGTCGAAAAGCCGAGCACGAGGGTCGTGCCGTCGGCTGCGGCGGGGAACTGATAGTAGCGGTAGCCGTCTCGCGCGGCGGAAGGAGAGACTTTTTTCAGCCCCTTGAGCGAGAGGGTGAAGCCGGAAAGCTCCTGCAGCTCGACCTTGTTCGTTTCGACGCCCAGTACGGCGGCAGCCTGCGTCTGGGAGATGTAGTCTCCGAGGCTCCACTCGGGCAGAAGAACGCTTGCGAGGGAGAGTTTATCGGTGACAGCCTGACGCAGAACGGTGTAGAGCTGCCCGATGTCGAAGAGCGTCTCTTCTGAGTCGATATAGACCCGGGTGAAGGGAGACGTCTTGACGGAGTCGTCTTCGTTGAGCTGGTAGAAAGAGAGCTGCAGCTTTCCGGGCGCATACTGCCCGCTGACGCTTCCGCTGGAAGCGTTCACCCGTTCGAGGATGTTCAGCAGCGGCGGCTTATCCGGGCTGTTGGGCGCTATCTCATACCGGAAGGTGAAGGATGCACCGGTTTGCAGAGCCGAGATTTTGCTGTGCAGCTGGAAAAAGACCACGCCCACAGCGGCCACTACGGCCACCAGCACGACCGCTAAAGCAACAAAAAGCGGATTGACACGTTTTTTTGGAGATGCCATCTGCAAGACCTCCTGTCATAGATTCTATGATTATAGCATACGAGCAGGCAGACGAAATGTCAAGCCGGAACTTGACGTTATCAGACGGTCAGCGTATACTGTCTGGTACGTCTTATATAAGGTAAAAGGAGGCAGAGATGAAAATAGCGATACTTGGTACCAGCGGCAGCGGGAAATCCACGCTGGCAAAGCGTCTTGGGGAGAGATACGGCCTGCCGGTGCTCTATATGGATACCGTGCATTTCCTGCCCGGCTGGGTGGAGCGGCCCTTCGCCGAGGAAGAAGCCATGGTCCGGCAGTTTCTCGACGAGAACGCAGGCGGTTGGGTCATCGACGGCAATTATACAAAGACCTGCTATGCCCGGCGGCTGGAAGAAGCGGATAAGATCATCGTGCTCTGGTTTTCGCCGCTGGTCTGCCTCTGGCGGGCGATACGGCGCTGGCAGCAGAACAAAGGCCGTGTGAGGGAGTCGTCTGCGCCCGGGTGCGAAGAGAAGATAGATGCCGAATTTGTCCGCTGGATCCTCCACGATGGGCGTACGAAGCAAAAGTGGGCGCAGATGGAGAGGATCGGGGAAAAGTACCCGGAGAACTATATATTGATCCGGAATCAGCGGGAGCTGGATGGGTTCTTGAAGGAACTTTGAAATGGTTCACGCGCCTGTGCGCGGGGCAGAGCGCTTTTTCATTAAGGCTAATGTTCTCTTTTGATGTCAAAAGAGAACCAGAAAACCACCAGCGATTTCGACGCGCTGGATCCACGAGAAAGGGGCTGCTCGCCCCTTTCAGACCCCGAAGGGGTTGTCGAAACGGA
>OOBO01000223.1_pt1 | contig 51165 bp, 33 predicted proteins | sample 1671031 | NCBI WGS metagenome assembly OOBO01 (sample SAMN06348115, study PRJEB24527) | human gut metagenome | biome: human gut; feature: ankylosing spondylitis patient; material: feces | host: Homo sapiens | place: China | collected 2015-10 | reverse complement strand
TAAATCCTATATTTGCTTTTTCCATGATAAAGTTTATATTTTAATGGTTCAAAAATATGTATATATTTTATTATTCAAAGCGTGTAGAAATACAAATTAGAATTTACCCCGTTAATAAATTTTAACAATATAGATATTACGTTCTATTCATTTCATTTTGCGGATGAAAAGAACTTTACAACTCTATCTTATAGGGGGTTAATTTAGTAATACCTTACTGAAAAACAACGCTCTGAAACATTCCCTGTCACCGTTAAACAGGCACAAATATCTCCCCTTTACATCCTCAAAGAAGATATAATACAGGCAGGAATTAATGCCGAATCTATTTGCATGGCTTAATTTTTGGCGTACTTGTTTTTCCGTCAGCCCTTCGATGTATATCAACCCTTTCATGTTTCCCATTTGTCCGGGGGTGATCTTAAGCGAACTAAGTAGTTCTTTGAGGTCAAACAGCTTAGGAGTGTTTGACAAGCAGTTTAGGGACTGTTTTCGCTGTGTCTTTTCCATTGCTATAAGGATTTCGCTTGTGCCCTACACCAAGCCAATAAACATAAAAAAAGCGGAAGGGCATTCGCCTATCCGCAAGCGAGGGAGTCCAAGCCCTATACACACAAACAGGAGATACCCCCCGCATATCACGGGGAGCATTTATCTGTTTCTCTGTGTATAATGCAATTTTTGGACTTTTCGCTTGCACAGAAATCAGCTAAACGCTTTTTTTCTTATTATGTAAAAACATGGTCGACATACGACCACACAAATATAGCAAATTATAAAATAACAAAGCTCTTATTCCTTTATTTTTTTTGCCCAAAAGATTTTTTGTCTGATAATCTACTAAAACCTAAAAGTTTCAAAGGTTAAAAATAAGCCTCTTATCTGAATAAAGTAACACTCTTGCATGCACAAATTAATTCGTCCGACTATAGGCATTCTTTCGTCCGCCTATAGGCAAACGCAACGTCGCCTATAGGCAAACTTGCGTCCGGCTATAGGCGGACGAATTAATTTATGCACTCGAAGATATTATTTCTTGCATCGAAAATGTTTATTGTATTCGACAGCAGTGATTGCAGTAGCCAAGAAACAGATTCACAACTGTACACAGTTAGGTGAAGCACTCACCCCATCCAAATATTGAGCTAAATAAACTATCTCATTAGAAAAGAAGTATCCGTTTCATGGTCACAGAAATAATGGGGAGATAGATACCCCTCCCCTACAATAAAGGGATTGTTCACGATAGTCATAACGATTATTATAAATATAATAATTGTATTTGTGATTATACTATCCAGAATATTCTTTTTGCAGTTATTGCAGCTTACTTAATCTTTTCAAGAATAGCTACTTTATTCTGCCATAGCCAACGTCAACACACTAATCCGTACTCCTTCAATCTCTGCCAGCCGAGAAGCGCACGCTACGGTAGTTGCTCCAGTTGTCAACACATCATCTACTATTAATATATGCTTTCCTGCCAAATGCTCCGAACGATGCAGTTCGAAGATTCCATCTACATTCTCCCAACGTTCTAAAGCTGACTTTTGTGTTTGCGTTTCCGTATTCTTCCGGCGTATGATCGCTTCGGTATCCACCGGAATACCTGTTACGGCCGTAATCCCGCGCGATATCCATTCACTTTGATTGTAGCCACGTATCTGCTGTTTCTTCTTATGCAAAGGGATGGGAATGATTACATCAACTCCATGAAAGAAGTCGGAAGCCTGCAATTCGGATGCCATATATCGTCCCATAATAGCACCAATTTCTTTTTGTCCTCCATATTTGAGTTGGTGGAGAACTTGCCGAAAATCACTTCCTTTGCGATAAAAGAAAAAAGAAGTGGCACGTTCCAGAGGAAACTTACCCCAAAAGAGTTTTTCTACCGGATTGTCTTTCCGAAGATGATAATCGGTACGAGGCAAGTTTATATTGCACATGGCGCAAATACACTCTTCTCCTTTAGCCAACGATCCGCCACAAACGACGCAGCAACGGGGAAACCAAAGGGACAAAAAAGAATAAAGCCAATCTTTTATAAGTAATGTGTGTTTCATAGTAGTAGCTATTTATACAATCGCAGCAGTCTTACATATCCAACGGAGGAACTTCTGCTAAGAGTTTCAAAAATAAAGGATGCAGGTATCCATTGGTTGCAATAATATGATGACCTTCTATAAAATGGTCGTCACCATAGAAATTAGTCACGCGACCGCCTGCTTCCAACACAATCAGGGCAGCCGCCGAATAATCCCACTTACCGATAAACGCTTCGGCCCATGCATCAAAACGACCATTAGCTATATAACAGATTGCGGCCGCAGCCGAACCGTTCATGCGAATGCCTCCCACAGCTCCATAAAGGTTATCAATCAGATGGAGAGCCGTCGGTTTATACTGATCATAATTATAAGGTAATTCAGTAAACACAAATGCATTCTTGATATCCCGGACATCCGAAACATGAATTTCCTCACCATTCATGAAAGCCTTTCCTCCTTTCCAGGCATAGAAACATTCATTCCGGCAGACTTCATACACAACTCCCAAAAGCAATTCGGTACGACTGCGCAGAGCGATGCATACACAATAAGGAGCCTCATCATGAATATAATTCGTAGTTCCGTCCAACGGATCAATGACCCAGCAGTAAGGTTCGTCCTGATAAGTAGCAGAGCCTTCTTCCGTAATAAATCCTGCTTCGGGCAACAAGGCAGAAAGTGCTTTTACCAACCGTACTTCAGACTCTTTATCCACATACGACACATAATCATGCGCATGTTTTTCCATAACACGCTCACGACGGAAGTTTTTCCGCTCTTCTTTCAGAAAATGCCCGGCTTCGGTAGCTATGCGGCATACTTCAACTGTAAGTTGCTTTAAATCCAACATTTCATCTTTATTATTAAAAAGTACATCGAAGGTATAGCTTTTCTTATGAAAAACCATCCAAAATGAGTATTATTTTCAGATAGACTATCAAACATTCAATTTTCAAGGCAGAAAAACATTCAATCACATTATAATATATTTTTCTGATCTGAGGAAATGAGAATTCCCTGCAATTTTCAGAACAGGCCCGGCCTCTTCCCACAAATATACGCAACAAAGAGCTACAGAAAACACAAAGTGACAGAATGCCAGATTTGCTTTTTACATAAAAATTCCCGAATATTGCAATCTAATACTAATGCAAAGAGTTCCCTATGAAAAGAGTAGATTCCGTTATATCCCTGATATACTCGTTATCTAAATCAGAAAAGAAGCACTTCTCCCTACAGGTTATCAAGGACAAGGAGGAAAAAGACTATCTGGTGATTTATGATATTATCATAAAGAGTAAACAACCGAATGGAAATACTGTAAAAGAGGAATTTTACAGACGCAAGCCCAATGGCTCATTTGAAGTATCCATTCAATACTTATATGAAAAGCTGACGGATACGTTACTCACCCTGCGTAAAAAGAAAGATATCTATTACGATCTGCTGAATAATTTGTGCAAAGCCCGAATGCTTTATGAACGTTCTCTGTTTGAAGAGTGTTTCGAAATACTATCCAATACAATAGAACAAGCACAATTCTATGAGAACAACGAAATTCTGACGATAGCTTTGAAGCTGGAACTGGAATATCTGCTCCGTCTGAACTTTCCCAACATGACAGAACAGGAGCTTTTTCACAAACACTTCATCCAAAATGAAGCTTTGAAAAAGATTCGGAAAATCACAGAGCAATCTTCATTACACAACTTATTGAAATATCGTTTATCTCATATTGGCTCCATCAGGACAGTAAAGCAAAAACAGGATATGAATGACCTTATGGTCAACGAACTTTATATAGCCGCTTCTTCAGACTCCGAAGGTAATTTTGAATTAACACGAAACCATAAACTTTTTCAGGCTAATTACCTGATGGGAGCAGGTGATTACAGAGCTGCCCTAAATTCATACAAAGAACTGGACTCATTATTTGAGCAGAATCAACAATTCTGGTCAAATCCTCCTATATACTATTTATCTGTACTCGAAGGAGTACTCGGCAGCCTGCGGTCTGTGAGCAACTATAACGAAATCCCCTACTTCCTCGATAAATTAAGAAAACTTATATCAGACAGCACTTCGCTCGAATTTAAAGTAAATGCAACTTGCCTTCTCTTCCAATACGAACTATTTCCCTATCTGGATAAAGGAGATTTTTCGAAATGTACCCAACTTATGGCAGACTACCAGGAAATACTTTATGATAAAGAAGCCTGGTTAAGCCCTATTCGAAAAAGTGAATTATTGCTTTACACCACACTCGTACACATTGGTAACCAGGAATATAAAACTGCTAAAAAGTATATCAGCAACGCTATCATAGACCATAACATAAAGTATCTGCCTTTAATGAGAACTATTCGTCTGGTCCGCCTCATCGTCTTTTATGAAGTGCAGGAGCATGAGCTGATCCAGTATGAATCCCGCTCCATCACCCGAAGTCTATCTTCCCCCAAAGAGCAGACTTTTAAAACAGAACGTATCATTTTATGGTTTCTGAATAAAAGAAATATTCCCATCCTGAGAAAAGACAGAGAAGCATTTTGGGAAAAGTTGTCTCCTGAGATTCATGAATTATATAATAATAAATATGAAAGTCAGCTTTTACGCCTCTTTGACTTTACGGCGTGGATGGAATCCAAAATTCGGAAAGAGAAACTATCTGAAGTCCTCAGAGCACGTAGTAGTGCAAAGGAATGTTAAAAACTAAGGTGTCTGATTCGTATTTCAGACGATAAAAACACTCTTTTCAAATCCCCATTTTCCCTTTGTAATTATATAAATTCATTTCACATTACCCCTATATTCTCTCTTCTATACAAGGAGAATTCAATATATGATATCATTTTTGAGATTATATAAACCAATTATTAATGTAGAAAACTATGCATGATTATTGCTTTCATTTGCATAGTCTTAATTTTTAATACTATGGAAACTATATCAATTCATAGACCCAAAATTGTAGTCATCGGTAGTTGCAATACCGATATGGTCGTGAAAGCCAACAGACTACCTGTTCCCGGAGAAACCATACTAGGCGGAACCTTCTACATGAATCCCGGTGGCAAAGGAGCTAATCAGGCGATTGCAGCCGCCCGACTGGGAGCTGAAGTCACCTTCATATCCAAAATCGGATATGATTTGTTCGGCCTGCAAGCATTGGAAATATACAGATCAGAGAAAATTAATACGGAATATATATTTACCGACCAGAAAAGTCCGTCCGGAGTTGCACTTATCTCCGTAGATTCTTTCGGTGAAAATAGCATTATCGTAGCACCGGGAGCAAGCCGTTCGCTTTCTATTGAGGATATCAATAAAGCCGAAGAAAAAATCAAGGAAGCTGATATTATTCTCATGCAACTTGAGATTCCTATAGATACAGTGGAATATGCAGCTACTATTGCTTGCAAATATGGGAAAAAGGTAATCCTCAATCCGGCTCCCGCGTCCAGCCTGAGCAACTCATTCTTAATGAACGTGCACACCATACTCCCCAACCGCATTGAAGCGGAAATGTTATCCGGAATCAAAGTGATGAATATAGAAAGCGCTCATCGTGCCGCTCAGGCTATCGGAGAGAAAGGTATAGAGAATGTTGTCATTACTTTAGGTAAAGACGGGGCTTACGTAAAAGAGAAAGATGAATATACCATGATTCCCGCAAAGGAAGTAGAGACGATTGACACAACAGGTGCCGGAGATGTATTTTGCGGAGCATTCAGCGTCTGCCTGTCTGAAGGGCATTCACTCGCTAAATCTGTGAAATTTGCCAATGCGGCGGCAGCTATAGCAGTCACGCGAATCGGTGCACAGAGTGCGATTCCTTATAAGAGAGAAGTTGTGCTATAAACGAGATAAGACCTAGGTTAAACACATAAATCTGATTCAAATGAAAGTAGTAGTTATTGGAAGTTCAAACATCGATATGGTTGCACAAGTCAACCATCTCCCGGCGCCTGGCGAAACAGTCGGAGATGCCAGTTTCATGCAATCCCTCGGGGGGAAAGGCGCCAATCAGGCTGTAGCAGCAGCAAGACTCGGGGGATCTGTAACGTTCATTACCTCTTTGGGAAATGATATGTATGCAGAAATTCTAAAAAAACACTTTAAGAAAGAAGGTATCACTACTGATTATATCATAGATGATGTTAATCAGCCCACAGGGACTGCACTCATTTTTGTTGCCGACAGTGGTGAAAACTGCATAGCAGTAGCTCCCGGAGCTAACTATTCTTTATTACCCGGTTCAATTATTCATTTTTCAAAGGTAATTGACGAAGCAGATATCATAGTTATGCAAGCCGAGATTCCTTACGAAACGATTAAAAGAATAGCTCTTCTGGCTAAACAAAAAGGTAAAAAGGTATTGTTTAATCCCGCACCCGCCTGCCTGATTGATGAGGAGCTGATGAAAGCCATTGATATACTAGTCGTCAATGAACTGGAAGCAGCCTTCATCTCAGGAATTGAATATACAGGAAATAATCTTGAAGAAATCGCTCTAAGCTTATTACAGGCAGGTGCACGCAATGCTGTGATCACATTAGGAAGTCAAGGTGTATATATGAAAAACGACAAAGAAATCATTCAGCTTCCCGGATACAAAGTAAATGCGATTGATACTATTGCAGCAGGTGACACGTTCTGTGGTGCATTGGCTGTAATTTGTGCCCAAAGGGAAATAGACCGAGATGCATTGAGTTTTGCGAATGCCGCGGCAGCTATCGCTGTTACACGTTCTGGTGCCCAACCGTCTATTCCTACATTGACCGAGGTTAATGCCTTTATTCATCCACAAATTAACTTCTAAATTTAAATAATTATGAAAAAGTATCTCATTTTATTATTCTCTTTTCTACTACTAGCGTGTGGAAAGGCTAAGAATTCTGACATTCCCATCGTCAACTTGATTCTGGATACAGATATGGGACCTGATTACGATGACGTTGGTGCAATGACTCTGATGTACGCTCTCGCAGATAGTGGACAAGTCAATATTCTGGCAACCTTATCTTCCAACAAAGATGAGCAGGCAATTCCATGTATTGAAGTAATCAATGAATATTTCAAGCGCTCGAATATACCTGTAGGTGCACCTAAGAACATTGCTCCATCTCTCACTACCTGGCATAAAGAAAGCAAATGGACAGATTATCTACCCAGTCATTTCAAACATAAGACTCACAAAACATCGGATGCGCCGGATGCAGTCCAAGTTTACCGACAAATACTCAGCCAGCAACAAGACACAAGCGTTACTATTTGTACCATCGGATTTTTCAGTAACCTGAAATATTTACTAGAATCCCAGCCAGATCAATACAGTCCGTTAAATGGAACAGAACTAGTCAGACAGAAAGTAAAATTGTTAGTATCTATGGCAGGAGAATTTCCTACAGGAGGAGGCGAATTTAACATAAAATGTGACGCTCCCGCAGCTAAGAAAGTAGTAGAAACATGGCCTGGCAGAATCATCTTCAGTGGCTTTGAAATCGGGAAAGATATTCTCACCGGAAAAGAAGTAGCACAAATGAGCGTTAAAAACAGTCCGATAAAAGACGCATATCAAATGTCTCTATCCCAAGATAATCCAGAAGGACGTAATAGCTGGGACCAAACCGCTGTATTAGTTGCTATTAAAGGATATAAGCCATACTTTAAAATTAAATTAGGGACTATCCAGATTAACGATACAACAGGAACTAATCAATGGATTGATGACACAGCCGGTAAACACGCCTATCTGATAAAAGAAATGCCGGAACCTGAAATTGCCGCTATTATTGAGAATTATATGAAACATCAACCTCTAAAAAAATAAAAGTATGTATATAGTAGACAATTATCTATTAGCAATCATATTCTGCTTCATTACTATGCTCTGCTGGGGGTCTTGGGGAAACACCCAAAAACTAGCATCAAAAACCTGGAGATATGAATATTTTTACTGGGACTATGTATTTGGTATCGTACTTTGCGCATTATTTTTCGCTTTCACCCTGGGAAGCCATGGCGAAAATGGACGTAGCTTCCTGACAGATCTGAGACAAGCAGATTTCTCAAGTATAGGAAGCGCATTACTCGGAGGGATTATTTTTAATGCATCCAACATTCTGCTATCTGCTGCAATTGCCGTATGTGGTATGTCGGTTGCTTTCCCCGTAGGTGTTGGACTTGCTTTAGTTTTGGGAGTCATTATAAATTATATCGGGGAAGCTAAAGGAAACCCTATATTCATTTTTATAGGTGTCTTTCTCATAACCATTGCCATTATACTCAATGGAATAGCATATAAAAAGGCATCTGTAGACAATAAAAAAGTATCAGTCAAAGGACTCACTTTAGCTATCTCCGCAGGTTTTATTATGGCATTCTTTTATCGGTTCGTTGCAGCTTCCATTGACCTGACAAGTTTTGAGCATCCTGCAGCCGGAAAGATGACACCCTACACAGCTGTCTTTATATTTTCATTAGGAATTCTTACCAGTAATTTCCTCTTCAACACTATCGCAATGAAGCATCCGGTAGAAGGAAAAGCGATTCCTATATCCGGGTACTTCAAAGGCAGAGCAATTACCCATTTAGTAGGTCTGCTAGGAGGAATCATCTGGTGTGTAGGTCAATCATTCAGCATGATTGCATCGGAGAAAGCAGGGGCAGCTATTTCTTATGGCTTGGGGCAAGGAGCGACATTAGTATCCGCCTTGTGGGGAATACTTATATGGAAAGAGTTCAAAGGTGCTACGCCAATATGTCGCATATTAAACATGTGTATGTTCATCCTATTTCTGATAGGTCTCTATTGTCTGATTTACGCAGGAGCATAAATCAGATTACCAACAAGAACAGAATGATGTATCAATTAAAAAAGTTATTCAAATGAGACTGTATATTTTTCTAATATCTATTGTATGCTGCACCGGAATATCCAGAGCGCAGTACAATCCACAAATAAATGAATTAAAGTGGAGTGATGAGTTTAACTATGAAGGAGTACCCGACCCTGCCAAATGGTCTTATGAAGAAGGGTTGGTCAGAAACGAAGAGGCACAGTATTACACCAAAGAAAGAGAAAAGAACGTCAGAGTAGAGAATGGTTGTCTGGTCATAGAAGCTCATAAAGAAAAATACGGTAATATGGAATACACCTCCGGAAGCATCCATACTAACGATAAACTAGAATTTTCCGGTGGAAGGATAGAAGCCAGAGTAAAAGTTCCTGCAGGAAGAGGTACATGGCCTGCAATCTGGACATTGGGACATAAATGGCCGGACCAGCCACATCCGGCATGTGGGGAAATTGACATTTTAGAGTACGTAGGTTATATGCCGAAAGAATTCTTTGTCAATGTCCACACTCCTGCCGATTGTCAAAAAGAGCGTCATAGTGTCAATGTATACGGTACAGCCAGTTACGTTGAAAACGCAGCTGAAGACTTCCATATTTTTGCCTTGGAATGGTACGAAGATTGCCTGAAATTTTTCGTTGACGAGAAATGTACTTACGTATACCACAAAGATCCTCAAAGACCAGATCACTGGAGATTTGACTTCGATAATCCTCAATTTCTCATATTAAATTTAGCTATCGGCGGTGTATGGGGAGGAGAACAAGGAATAGACGATTCCATTTTCCCTGTAAAATATTACGTAGATTGGGTAAGATATTATAAATAAAATGCATTATGAAAAAGAACCTTTTAAAAATATACGGATTTATTTTAATCCTGTTACAGTCCGCTGTCATAGCCGGATGTGATAATGATGATAAAAACAGTACGATGAACTCATCTCTTGCCAATTTAGGAGATTTCTACTATAGCGATGGAACATGGTCATCCAATTTAAATTCACATAAAGAAGTTATAGGTATTGTTTTTGGCATTTCCAAAGAAAAAGGCGGAGAAGTCTTGCCTGGACTAACCAAAGGACAACATGGGCGAGTAGTCGCACTTAAAAACATCAATGTAGACGGAAATGAATGGTTGTATTGGGGGGAATATGGAGGTAATAAAGAAGTTCCGAAACTCACTAAACACGCTACAATGGATGGTGCGAATTACTACTATTTCATTAACACTGATAATCCTTCAAATTGGCAAACTGGAGCCATCAGTGACTGGAATGGAGCAGAAAATACCCTAATGATTTTAAAATACCGCGGAGAAAGGGTAACTATTGAAAATAAGCCTTCAGATTATCCGGCTGCTTCTTTCTGCCATCTATACGGCAATAACGATTGGGCAGTTGGAAAACCTGGTGAATGGTATCTCCCGGCATGTGGTGAAGCAGCCCTTATATACGCCCGCCGGGAGATGACCATGAATAAATTTAAAGAGTGTAACGGGCAATGGTTCGGTTCATATCTATGGACATCTACTGCTTTCGACTGGAAAACAAATGAAGGGAAGCACGATATTACAGAAAATTTATCAGGATCTTCATGGACAGTCTACTTCACATACGGAATGATAGCATGGCCAACAAGAGACTGTCCAAAGCCTGTCCGCCCTGTCATGGCTTTTTAATAAGGAAAGCCCAATGTCCCCAATTCATATTAACCAACAGGAGAAAAGTGTATGACTATGAATATAAATACTAACATCATATTCCTTTTAATTGGATTAGTCTCTTTCAATGCATGCAGCCAAGGTACGCAAAACGCTCCATACCAATTATCAGATATATCTTACACTGATACCTTAAAAGGAGTATGGATAAAAGGATATATTGTCGGAGGTATGAAAAAAAGCAGAGATATGATTAAATCCACAGAGGACATTCAATGGGGAGTTTCAGGAGTAAATCCCGATTACTTAATCATGGCTTCCAACCACAATGAGACTGATATTCAAAAGTGTTTGTTAGTTGACTTATCAGATTCTGATCTTGGAATTTACAAAGCATTGAACCTCGCAGATAATCCAGCCAATTTATATCAGCAAATTAGATGTTATGGGGTTCCATCTCCCAATCTGTATGGCATGAATGGTTTTAAATTTATATCTAATGTAACATTACAAAAGAAAAACATAGAACACTTAGATATCGCTAACCCCTTTAATTTACCGTTTGATAAAATGCCAGCAGACAACCTTCTATGTGATTTTGAAGGAATTAGCAGAATAGAGGAACTGCCCGATTGGAAAAGTAAAACATTAGTAGGTTCTACCCATTGGGAGATTGAAAAAAAAGATGAGGATTCGAAAGCAACCATCACAATCGAAGGAGAGCCAACAGGACATATTGTTGAAACATGGTTAATCACCCCTTTATTAAAGATCAATCCAAACAGTGAGTTTACATTTGATTGCTTTGCTGAAAATTATATTAGTACAATTACATTGGCCATTTACTTTATAAACGAAGCGGACGGAAAAACTATTTTCACCGAAATACCTGTAGATAAAATTCCCGCCGCAAGTAAAGGCCAAAAAAATATAGAGGTTAACTTAACTGCATTCGCAGGTAAAACAGGTTTTATTGGATTTAAATTCACCGGATTCCCGGACAGAAAGAAGTCTGCATATAAAATTGACAATATAAAATTGACTAACAAAAGAGAAATTCTTTTTTTGGAAAGTTTTGGGAATACTCCTATAAAACATCCGCAAAGAATCAACAACTTTACAGGATATGATAATCCTAAAGTTTTTCAAGCCAAAAATAATCATGCAGACATACGCTATCCGAAAAGATTCTATCTTAAGAGCAATGTGATGTATTGTGTTCTGGGATACAGAGATAAACCTTACTCTGATGAGATTACTATGAATGTATCGCACATAATTCCAGACACAGGCTATAAAAATCTGACTTTAATGTTAGAAACGAATGATGATCCAACACCATATTTTGATTCAATTTTATTTGATGCAGGAACAACAGAAGACCGATATGGAACTCCATTAAACAAAATCTCAATAAAATGCGATGGGATACCATTATATATAAATCCCAAATGGACATTAGCAGGAAGCATATTCAAAAAATTCTCATTGGATATTCCCGCAAAAACTATTAATCAGGTTTCTTTTAGTTACTCAGATAATCTGAATATCAATATCGCAATCGATAATATTATGATAAAAGGAGAAAGGGAGAACTAAAAAGACAATATCAATCTAATAATATGAACAATAACTAATAAAATAAAAGCCATGAAAACATGTATAAAGTTTCTAGGAGTAATTATCTTGGGAATAATTCTACTCAGTGCATGTAAAGAAGAAACTTTACCAGTAAAACTGGTATATCCCAATGATGCTATTATCGGCGATGGTACAAAAGAAGAACCATATGATGTAGCAAGTGCAATACGAAAAGCGAAAAAAGAAACTGTTTCGTGGGTAAAAGGATATATCGTCGGAGCAGTGAAAAAAAATGTGACAGAAATAACTGATGCCAATGATATTGTATGGGGAGGCCAGGAAATCAATAACCAAACACTATTGCTGGCATCTAATGCAGAAGAGAATGATTATACTAAATGCCTTTTGATAGATCTTAAAGGAACAAATAGTAATATCAACAACAATTTAAACTTATCGGAAAACAATGAAATTATCGGAAAAGCAGCCACAATCTATGGTAAACTGACCCAAAGTTTATTAGGTATCAATGGAATGCAAAACATCGCAAAAGCAACACTTGAAGGAGCAGATATTCCGATTATTGAAGAAGGCAATCCTTTGGGACTCTCCATGAATACTCTGTCAGATGTCGTTGCCAATGATTTCAAAGATGCAGTAGACGGGAGTATATATCAGTTAAAAGGATGGACCAACATACCTACGCAGGGGTTAGCTTACTGGAAAGGATGCAAAAAAAATGGTGAACTGTTTATTTCTATTACAACAGAACAGATTATAACAAATAAAAAACTGGAATCCTGGTTTGTGACTCCTGCCTTTAATATAATAAGAGGAAAGAGTTTCACCTTTGATTGTTTGCTGGAAAATCCTTCTTCAAACACTTTATTAGAAGTCTATCTCTGGCAAGAATCAGATGAAGAAATGATAGCCATCCCTATTGGCACAGAAAGTATCAAAAGTACAGGGAATGAATGGAAAAGGGAAATCAGATTTACTATTGATGAGAAATACGCAAATACTATCGGATTTATCGGATTTAAGTTCAGCACTACCACAGGCGAGAATATTCAAAAATGCAGCATAGACAACATTCAATATGGGCAGCAAAAAATCCTGTTTACAGAGACATTCGGAAACGAATCAATTGCCATTGGTACTACAATAGGTGTGAATGCTTACAAAGGATACGATAATCCTGACGTATTCTCCGCATCAGGTGGCATAGCCGACTTACGTTGTCTGCCCGATTGCTTTAACGGCACCAATGTATTATCATGTATCTATGGTTGGGGAGGAATGGCTTTTGAGGATGAAATCACGATGAACGTATCTTCATTTATTCCCAAAGAAGGATATGGTAAACTGACACTATCTTTCGATGTAGGCGCTATGGATATGAGCCAGCCACTTAATAGAATGAATTTCTTCTGCGATGATACTCCAGTAACGGTAGATCCGTCTATTAGCGTGCCTCTATGGACGAATATAAGAGTTACTCTCGACTTGCCTCTCACTTCTTTTGAGAAAATCAGACTTCATTTTAAAGGAACTGGAGAAGGATTCGGGCATTGCTTCGATAATATTACAATTATAGGAGAATAATTAATTTAATACCAGACGTATATGAAAGTATATAAATCAAAACTCATTGATGAGAATAATATAAAAAAGACCTATAAACTAGGATTGAGGAAATTCTGTATTCTCCTCATAGTCTTTCTGTTATGCAATCAGGCACTATATGCTACAGATAAATCTGAACATATTAACAATATCTCTCAAAATACAAATGTAATAATAGGAGTTGTTACTGACAGCCAGAATGGCGATCCTATCATAGGCGCCACAATAAAAATAAAAGGCAGCACAACTGGAACTGTAACAGATCTTGACGGCAAGTTTGAAATTAAAGCAACTGCCAATGACATTCTGCAAATCTCCTATGTTGGTTATAATACAAAAGAAATAAAAGTAGGAAAGCAGAAAGTTATTGCGGTCACATTAGCAGAAAGCGCAGAACAACTGGAAACGGTCGTAGTTACTGCCTTCGGTGCCAATCAAAAAAAGGAAAGTGTAACCGGAGCAATACAAGCTATCAAACCTGCCGACTTAATTGTTCCCTCTTCTAATCTGTCTACCTCTTTTGCGGGTCGTTTGGCTGGTGTAGTAGCCTTTCAACGAAGTGGAGAACCGGGGTCAAACAATGCGGAATTCTTTATTAGAGGAATTTCAACCATCAGTGGCATCACTTCTCCATTAATAATAATGGATGGAGTAGAAATAACCTCAGCAGATTTGAACGCCATTGATCCTGAGATTATTGAAAGCTTTTCCATTTTAAAAGATGCTACAGCATCTGCAATGTATGGAACCCGAGGAGCTAACGGAGTTATGATCATTAAGACAAAATCAGGTTTAGACACAGAAAGGCCAATAATAGGCCTCCGGGTAGAAGCTAATATAAGTATGCCAACACAAGTCCCTAAGTTTGTGGATGCAATTACCTATATGAAGATGTTTAATGAGTCCGTTCGTAACCAAGGGACAGGAGATTCTTTATATTCAGATGAAAAAATATTAGGAACACAGTTCGGACTTAACCCTTATGTATTTCCGAATGTAGACTGGTATGATGAAGTATTTAAAGATATAGCCTTTAATCAAAGGGCAAATCTGAATATCCGTGGCGGAACATCAAAAATTACCTATTTTATGAATATCAACGTAAATCATGAAACCGGAATGCTTAAAAACAGAAGCAAAGAATTTTTCTCATACGGAAATAATATCAATTTAATGAGATATGCGTTTCAAAACAATATCGATTTTCATTTATCACCTAAAGCAAAGATAGGTTTGCATCTGAACGTACAACTAAACGATCAGAAAAGTCCCTATGAAACAAGCAATTTCTTGTACAGCGCTGTAATGTCAAGCAACCCTGTACAATATCCGGTCTACTATCCCCAGTCACCGGATGAGTCGTGGGTCAGATGGGGAGGAAACACGCAAGCTCAAAATATGCTTAACCCTGTGGCCCGCTTGACAAGAGGATATAGAGATACTTTTGAGAGTACAGTTTTAGCTAACATCGACTACTCACAAAAACTGGATTTTATTACAGAAGGACTATCTCTGCATGCATTATTCTCCCTCAGGAATTATAGTTACAGCACTAAAGCACGTGTACAGGACTATAACAGCTATGAATTAAAAGATTACTCTGTTGATGCAAACGGAAATTACACGATGAAAGTTGGTCCGACTGACGGTTCAAATCCTCAAAGATTTCCACTAGCAAATGAAGGAGGATCCACAGGAGAACGTAAATTCTATTTCCAAAGTTATCTGGATTATACACGAAGCTTCAACGATCATCATGTAAATGCCATGATTTTATTTAATATGGACGAGTATTCTACCAATAATCCCGGAACTAATCTGATCAGTTCACTGCCAAAACGTAGAATGGGAGTAGCCGGACGTATTACCTATGATTATGCTCATCGTTATATGACAGAAGTTAACGCCGGTTACAATGGTTCCGAGAACTTCGCAAAAGGACATCGTTGGGGATTTTTTCCTTCTATTTCGTTAGGCTGGAATGTTGCTGAAGAACCTTTTTGGGAATCTCTGAAAAATATTGTATCCCGTTTAAAAGTTCGGGGATCGTATGGTTTGGTCGGCAACGACCAGATTGGTTCCGACCGCTATATCTATTTGGAACAGGTTAACCTGCAAGGAAGTTCTCCTTTTCAAACCGGATACGGAACGCAGACCCAAACTTATCAGGGTCCCACATATAACAGATTCAGAAATGAAGATATAACATGGGAAGTAGGACATAAATTGAATGTCGGATTAGACCTCCAGTTATTCAATGACTGGAATATAACTTTTGATGTATTCCGGGAAATACGAAGTAATATATTCCAGCAAAAGCTATCCATACCACAATATTTAGGAACAGCCGGTAGCGTAATTTATGGAAACTTTGCCAAAGTAAGAAATCATGGAGTCGACTTATCAATAGATTATGGAAAGCAAATTAGTAAAGACTTTACCCTTCAGTTCAAAGGGACTTTCACTTTTGCACGAAATAAGGTATTGGAGTATGACGAAGCTCCGGGTCTACGTCCCGGTATGAAAACTGTCGGACGTCGCCTTAATACATTCTTGGGATATGTAACAAACGGGCTCTATGAGAATTATACAGATGTAGAAGAAAGCCCGACTTCCACTCTTGGAAACATAGCAATATCTCCTGGAGATATAAAATATGTAGATCAACCGGACGCAAATGGAAATTATGATGGAAGAATCACTTCAGATGACAGAGTAGAAATTGGTGACCCATGGATACCTGAAATCGTCTACGGGTTTGGCCCTAGCATGAGATGGAAGAACTGGGATTTCTCTTTCTTCTTCCAAGGTCAGACTAATGTTTCGTTAATCATGGAAAATTTCGAACCTTTCGGAGAACGTTCTGCACGTGGCGTACTTGCATGGATAGCGGATGACTACTGGAGTCCAGATCATCCTAATGTCAACGCTAAACATCCTCGCTTAACACGCTTAACGAACAATCACAACATGCAAGTATCAACTTATTGGCTGAGAGATGCTTCATTCTTGAAATTAAAGAATGTCGAACTAGGATATAGTTACAAAAAGGCACGTTTTTATATTAGCGGCTCCAATCTGTTAACTATTTCTCCTTTTAAACATTGGGATCCTGAAGTTGGAACCGGTGCAGGAATGCAATATCCAACACAAAGAATCTTCAACTTAGGTATACAAATGAGTTTTTAAACTATAATATCAATTGAATATGAAAGTTTTAAAGAAAACAGCGCTATTACTTATAGCATTAATTACATATACATCATGTAATTATCTCGACATAGTTCCCGATGAGATGGATCGCGAAGAAAATGCTTTTGAAGATCCCAATGCAGCTTTACGATATATCTATTCCTGCTATTCATATCTTCCTCAGGAAAATCAGAGTGGAGCAATTGACATGCTGACCAGCGATGAGATAGTCACTCCCTTTGAAAATGAAGTATTTGCTATATTCCTATGGGGAAATTATACATCCACTTCTCCGGTTATCAGTTATTGGAATACGCTTTATTCCGGTCTACGTCAATGTCACATTTTCCTTAAGAATGTAGATAAAGTGCCGGGATTGAGTACGCAACTGCGCAATGATTATGCAGCACAGGCCAAATTTCTAATAGGATATTACCATTACTTGTTGATCCGATGCTACGGACCGATAATATTAATTAAAGGGGATGAGTCAATCAGTACACTTCCTGAAAATTATGCAGCCCGTTCTCCATTGGATGAATGTATTGAATACGCATGCCAAATGCTGGACGAAGCAGTTACGGATCTGCCGACAGTCCGCCCGACTATTTATGAATACGGACTGGCTACGAGTGTTGCCGCAAAAGCTGTAAAGGCAAAAATGTTACTATACGCTGCATCACCGCTATTCAATGGTAATACTGAATTCTATGCAAACTTCAAGAACAAAGACAATCAAGTTCTTATGCCACTAGAATATGATTTTAAAAAATGGGACAATGCAAAAACTGCAATGGAAGAAGCTATTATTGCGGCAAAAGATGCAGGACATGATCTATATATGACCGATAATTATAATTCCAATTTGAATCCATATCCAGAAGATCCAATACAACACCGTCTACGCTATACCATGCTGGATCGTGGCAACAAAGAAATCCTATTAGCCGAAACGAGACCTGAAGGTTTATATGATCTTCAAAATAAAACAATGCCTAATGGATACTATGCATGGAATGGAATAGCTCCAACATGGACAATGTTGAATCGTTTTTACACAAAGAACGGCCTTCCATACGATGAAGATCCTTCTTTCAAAGACAACAACAAATTAGAGATTGTAACAGTCGATGCCAGTCGTTCTGTTCAAGCCAAACCTGGACAAAGAACAATTTTATTCAACTTGGACAGAGAGCCTCGATACTATGCATGGGTCGCTTTCCAAGGAGGTTATTATGAACTAATGAGCGCTACAAATAATGGTTCTTACACTCCAGACAAAGGATATGAGAACGGACGTTTAATTTGCGATTTCGTTGTAGGAGGAAATTGTAGTCGAGGAGAATCAATGCAATCATTACGTGCCAACAACTATTCACCAAGCGGTTATTTAAGCAAAAAAGGAATAGATCCGACTAATGCAGTCGGTGGCAGCCGTACCTATCCAAACTCTTACCCGTGGCCTGTCATCCGTTTAGCTGATTTATATTTAGGTTATGCGGAAGCATGTGTAGAAACAAATGACCTGGATAATGCCAAAATATATCTGAATAAAGTGAGAACACGAGCAGGAATTCCAACTGTTGAAGATTCCTGGAAAAATGTAGCCACACTTGATCAAAACAAATTACGTCAGATTGTCCGTCAGGAAAGATTAATTGAGTTCTTTCTGGAGAAACAAAATTTTTGGGATTTAAGACGATGGAAAATAGCAGAAGAATATTATGGGACTAAAGTTAAAGGTTTAAATGTAAATGCTACTACTATTGAAAATTTTGCGCAAGTAGTCACATTAGACTTTGAAAGAAACTTTCAATCGCCAATGAATTATTTAATGCCTATCCCTATTGACGAATTAAATAAGAATGAGAATCTTGTAAATAATCCGGGATATTAAAGTTGCAGAAAGCACTGAATTAAAATAAATCACCCCAAAAGTTTAGTATCTAACTTTTGGGGTGAAATTCAATTCTATGATTCAAACTATCATATACATTATTCAGACCGTTATATCCAACAAAGTTTCTCCCTTTGCATTCAACACCCTGACTCTGAGTTCTTCTTTCTTCTTCTCAAGAATCATCACGGTAGCACCCTCAACCTTATATCCTCCACCTATAATAACCGGATAATGATTCCCCAATTCACCTTTCGGGTGATAAGCATACTTATGAGTATGAGCATTCAGACAGATATCAAAAGGAGCTTTTTCCAGCAGCTTAGTCCATAGTTCAGCACAAAGATTCTTTCCATCATTACCATAAAGAGGGATATGATGCAGGAGGATACGTTTTTTCGCTTTCTTAAATTCTTTGGCAGCCAGTTCTTTCTTCAGAAAACCGACCTGTTCGTTACGTAACTGGGTGAAATCATTCAAATCATAATAGACCCAATGATCGTCTGTTTTGTCTTCTCCACAGTCCAGCATGACAATACGGGTATCTCCCCAGTTGAAAGAGCCATAAGTCTTGTCACCTACATAATCGAAATGGTCACGCAAACCGATAGAATAAGCGTTCCGGATTTCGTGATTCCCCCGCATAAAGAAAGTCGGGATACAATCACCGCGCACTCCTTCGGTCAGTTCACTGATAAAGGCAGTTGCCTGATCATGACTTGCCGGGTCGTCTACACAGTCACCGTTGAAAACAACAAAATCATAGTCAATATCCTGAATTTGCCTGCACAAAGCCCGGAAAGTATGGGTATGCTGATGCAGATCATTGAACACAACAGCAGTAAAAGAATCCGTACCGGTTACAGGCAGAGTAAATTCACTGAAAGCAGAACGGGCAGTATTTCCGAAAACTTTCTTATATGCCTGATAAAGCAACATTTCTTGTGAACAGACACGATAATAATACTTTTGACCGGGCTGCAAATCATCCAGCCGTATTTTATGTAACTTGTTATTGCAGACTACCTGTCCGTCAACAATAGTACGCGCACGCTTTAATTGAGTCGTATCCGTACCGTATTCTACCCAACAATAAGCAGGAACAGTGGTTTCCCACATCACGGTCATTCCATTTCCAACCGGATTCTGCAAATAGGGTTTAGTACGGAATATCTTATCCGCCTTTTCGGCAGCACGCAGTTCCACAACAATAGGGCGATGATCGGATGCTACAGGTTCATTCACCACTTCCGAAGAGACGACGGCAAATCCTTTATCATTCTGCTTAAAAGCCGCCACGTAATCAATAGTCTCCTTTGGGGCGGGAGCAGGAAAAGTGTGTTGTTTGGGATTAGAGAGTATCCGAAATTCTTTCTGCAACTCTTTGATAAAATCCGATTCCGGCTCCGCATTCATGTCTCCTGCTAGAAAAAGAGGCTTTTTATAGGAAGCAGCAAAAGTTTTCAGAATCTCCAATGACTTCATCCGGTCTTCTTCCGTAAGGGATAAATGAGTGCAACAGTAAATATAATCTTCAAACTCCGCTAAGATCAATGCACGGGCTTCTTCCCTGCCGGGCAAAGCTATAGCCTGCAAGTGAAGCGGAGCTTTCTTTGACAGCAGACCGATTCCATATTTTCCGCCATCATATTCTATAGCCGGAGCAAAGCAGGCATACATCTGTGTCCGCTCGGCTATCTCACCTAATACATATTTCTGATTACTCCGATTGGTCACGCTGTCTACTTCCTGCACGGCTACCACATCGGGAGAAGCGTTATTAATCACATTTGCAATACGCTGGAAGTCACAGACACCATCCATGCCGGTTGCATTTTTAATGTTATAGGTCATCAGTCTCAACATATGCTGAGCCTGCACCGGAACAATTAACAAGATCGCGAAAATCAGTAAGAATATCTTTTTCATGTTTCTCATTGGGGGTTAAATATTAGAGTCACAAAGGTAAGAAAAAAATAAAAGCCACAAGAGACTTTTTACAATCTCTGTGGCCATTACTTATACAATCAGCCCCCGCACGCGGTCATCAAAGGCAGAAAGGGCAGCTTTCGCACCTTCGCCCATAGAAATAATAATCTGTTTGTAAGGTACGGTCGATACGTCTCCGGCTGCATAGATTCCCGTCACATTGGTACGGCAATGCGCATCGATAACGATTTCACCCGGTCGGTTTGTTTCCACAATATCACGGAAAACGCTGCTATTGGCGGAAAGTCCGATCTGCACGAATACTCCGTCCAGTTCTACCAGACGTTCTTCTTCCGTCTTACGGTCTTTGATGCGCAAGGCTGTCAGTTTATCGCCATTACCGATCACTTCCGTCGTTTGCGAACTCACGAATACTTCCACATTCGGCAAAGATTTAAGTCTTTCCTGAAGAACATTATCCGCTTTCAGTTCATCCATAAATTCAAAGACGGTGACTTTAGAACAGATACCTGCCAAGTCAATGGCTGCCTCGATGCCGGAGTTTCCACCGCCCACTACCGCAACCTGCTTTCCTTTATAGAAAGGACCGTCGCAATGAGGACAGAAAGCGACTCCACGCCCGATATAATCGTTCTCGCCGGGAACATTCAGTTTTCGCCAGCTTGCACCTGTAGCGATAATCAATGCAGGAGCAATGAATTTCTCTCCTACGGAAGTAGTTACCAGTTTATCTTTTCCGGCAAGTTCTACCTTTTCTATCTTACGCTGTTCCAACAAATCAACAGGATAACGCAGAAGATGCGTTTTCAGATTATCGGCAAGTTCGCTTCCTGTTGTTTCGGGAACCGAAATCAGATTCTCAATGCCTACCGTCTCTTTCACCTGTCCGCCGACACGCTCGGCAACAATCGCCACGCGCAAGCCTTTACGAGCAGAATAGATGGCTGCCGATACTCCGGCAGGACCGCCACCGGCTACGATAACATCATATTCCTTCACTTCCGTCTCCACCTTGGTTTCATCAATACCGTATTGCGCTTCCAGTTTAGCAAGCAATTCGCCAAATTCGCCACGACCTACATGAAGCAGTTTTCCATCGGCAAATACAGAAGGTACGCCTTGTATCTTCAAGGCATCCACTTCATCCTGATACAGTGCACCGTCAACCATTTCATGAGTAATGGAAGGATTCAGTGTGGTCATTGCATTCAATGCCTGAACTACATCCGGACAGTTGGTACAAGTCAGTGAGACATAGGTCACTAAGTGTATCGGACCCTTCAAGGCTTTCACACGGTTGCAGACAGCCTCATCCGGAAAATTCTTTCCCTTACCGTCCAGATTCAGGATGGCGAGTAATAAAGAAGTAAACTCATGTCCGTTGGGGATAGCACGGAAAGTAATTCCTGTAGGTTTACCATTCTTTCCTATCGTAAATTTAAGTCCGCTTCCTTCATTTACCATACAAGTGATGTGATCGGAACATTCGGCTACATCGCCCAGCAATTCCAGCAATTCGGCACGGCTTTCATGACTGGCTGATACGGATATATCAAAGGTAAAGTCAGCCTCCAATCCGGCAAAAATACCCTTCAGTTGTTCTTTTAATGCAGGTTCTAACATCTCTCTTTCTCCTTTCATTCTTTTAAAAGAAGGGCCGGCAGCGTCTCCGTTACCGGCCCTTCACACACATTATCAAGATCTATCAAATCTTACCGACAAGGTCAATGCTTGGCTTCAGAGTAGATTCGCCCTTCTTCCATTTAGCCGGGCAAACTTCTCCGTCGTGAGTAGCCACAAACTGTGCGGCTTCTACTTTGCGAAGCAATTCGCTGGCGTCACGACCAATATTGTTATCATTCAGTTCCACCACTTTAATCTTTCCTTCCGGGTTTACTACGAATGTACCGCGGTAAGCCATACCTTCTTCTTCGATATATACACCCAGTGCACGGCTCAAAGCGCCTGTCGGGTCTGCCAGCATCGGGTATTTGATCTTACGGATACTTTCGGAAGCATCATGCCAGGCTTTGTGTACGAAATGCGAGTCAGTACTTACCGAGTAGATTTCCACACCCATTTCCTGGAACTGAGCATATTTGTCAGCCATGTCTACCAATTCTGTCGGACATACAAATGTAAAGTCGGCAGGGTAGAAGAAAAGGATTGCCCATTTACCTTTCAGGTCGTTGTTGGTTACTGTCTTGAAAGCTCCGTTTTGAAAAGCCTGAACACTGAATTCAGGAAGTTGAGAATTTAAAATTGGTTCCATACTCTTTATTGCTTTTATTGTTATTAATTGATTTGACTTATAACATCAGAAACATCGTTTTGTTTTTTGTTTCTGATGCAAAGATAAAGGCGGAAACCCCGCCTTTGCAAAAAAAGTCCAATCGAATAATTCTATCGGATAATAGATGAAACCAATATGCCTGCCAGTGAAGCTGCCTTCTTCTACTTCTTTGTTTTCAGTAAACGCATACTGAGAAAGCCTGCCAAAAAGATAACAATGGTTCCGAAGACAATGGTCAGGTTAGCATGAAACGGGCTTGCATATTCGCTCATAAAACCATCTTTAAAGAAGATAGGAGACAAGCTCATCCAGACGACAACGATAATGCCACAGATCACTCCCAAAACGGCATCAACATTCCGCGCCTTCTTTGAAATATACCCCAGCAGGAAGAGTCCCAGCATACCACCGCTGAAGATGGAGGACAAAGCCCACCAGGCATCCAGCGCACTCTCTACGTTCAGAAATGCCAGCGCTATGAAAATACCGATTATTCCGATCAGTACATTCGAAACATACAAGGCTCTCACCGATTGTTTTTCTGTCGGTTTCTTATTTATATAACGGGCATAATAGTCCGTCAGAATGATAGTAGCCGAACTTGTAATGCTTGTAGCCACCGTACTCATTCCCGCCGCAAAAATGGAGGCAATCAATAATCCGGTAAGTCCGGTCGGAAGCGCATGTACAATAAAATAGGGAAAGACCGCGTCCCCCTCGACCCCTGCCGGAAGCAGTTCCGGAAACGTCTTGTAATATGCATACAATGCCGTACCTATCATAAAGAACACTGCAGAAACCGGAATAAACAAATAACCTCCGAAGAGAGCGGAGAACTTAGCCTGTTTATCACTCTTTGCCGTCAGATAACGCTGTACGTAGTTCTGATCAATACCATAATTCTGTAGATTGATAAATATACCGTAAATAAGGCATACCCAGAAAGTAGACTCGGTCAGACTGCTGCCGAAACTTCCCAAACTGAATTTCTGGTCAGTAATGGCTATCTGAAATACCTGCGCAGGCCCTTCGGGCATCTTAAACATCAGCACACAAAGACAAACAACCGCACCACCAATCAGAATAAATCCCTGAATCGCCTCCGTCCATATCACAGCTTTCAGACCACCCAGCATTGAATAGGCAATAATGGCAACGCTGGTTACTGCGATAATCATCTTGATATCCCATCCCAGCAGGGCATTCATAGGCAATGCGAGCAGATACAGAATAGAACCCATCCGGGCAACCTGCGTCAAAAGATAACACGATGACGCATACACACGCGCCCAGGGTCCAAAGCGTTCTTCCAGAAAGCTGTAAGCCGATACGCTTCCGATAGAACGATAAAAGGGTACAAAGTATTTAGCAGCAAAATACGAGGCTATCGGAATGGACAAGCTGAATACAAAAGCATTCCAATCGGACATATAGGCCTTGCCCGGATAAGCCAGATAACTGATACTACTTACATACGTTGCGAAAATAGACATTCCCACAACCCAACCCGGAAGGGAACGTCCTGCCGAAGTAAATTCCTCCGACGAACGTTTCTTGTTGAAGAAAGAGCAGCCGAAGACAACAACTCCCCCCGTGAAGAATAAAAAGATAATAATGTCGAGAATAGACATAGCCGTTCATTTTTTCTTGATTAATTACCTAAGCACTACATCAACTCCCAGATTTTGAAGCGCTTTCCATATTTTTCCTCTTTCCCGTTGTTCGAACTTATGGAAAGGCGCAGCCACATAATCGCTGCATATTCCGAGTAGACTGAGAGCACATTTCAGACCTTTCAGGTAACTGGACCCATGTTGCCCTACCGTATATATCGTAGCACTGATTTGCATTACTTTTTCCTGCAAACGTCTCACTTCTTCCATATCTGCATTCTTCGCAGCGTTGTATAAGCTCACATACAATTCGGGGAACATATTCGCACCACCGTTTACGCCGCCATGAGCCCCCAGCAGTACGGATTCTGCCATAATTTCTTCCGGTCCCACCAGCATCGAGAAATCCGGATTATCTTTCATGGCATACATCACCGACTGGAAATAAACCGTATTTGCCGAACTGTCTTTAAAACCAATCACGCCGGGATTCTCCGCTATTCGCCGAATCGTAGCCGGTGCAAAGCTTACCTTTGTATGAGTCGGCATATTATACAGAAACAAGGGTAACGGCAACTGAGGCAGCAGATGCTCATAAAACTCGATCAGTTCGGGCTGACCTGTCGCAAAGTAGTAGGGAGGAGCGGAAACGACGGCATCGGCTCCATGATCTGCCGCAAGGCAGGCAAGGTTCACACTCTCCACAATCGAAGTATCGGAAATACATACCAATACCGGCAACCGTCCTTTCGCTATGCGGCAGGTATTTTTAATCATTTCCACCCTCAATTTATAACTGAGGCTCTGTGATTCACCGGTAGTTCCCAACACAAAAAGAGCATGTACTCCCCCTGCTATCAGATGTTCGATCAATCTTTGCAAACCTTCCACATCCAACACATCATCGTCCAGCAAGGGAGTTACCAACGGAGGAATAATTCCTGATAAAGGAATATTCATTTTGTTATTCATAGTCTGATTCTTTTAATTTGTATATGATTGTTATTAATGATACTAATAAGACGGGGTATTTAGCATTTTGTAATCACATTATTCCATATCTGAAGAAAAGATTTTATATTTTTGTCGGCAAACAATCTATTATATAAAATCAGTTATGATGAAACATCCTCTTGCCCAATTCCTGTACTGTCCCGAATGCGGTTCTCCGCACTTCGAAGTGAACAACGAGAAGTCTAAGAAATGCACAGACTGCGGCTTTGTTTATTATTTCAATCCGTCTTCCGCTACCGTGGCACTGATTCTGAATGAAAAGAAGGAACTGCTGGTCTGCCGCCGTGCCAAAGAACCGGCCAAAGGGACACTCGACCTTCCCGGAGGATTTATCGACATGAACGAAACAGGAGAAGAAGGAGTAGGCAGGGAAGTATGGGAAGAAACAGGATTGAAGGTAGAAAAAGCGACCTATCAGTTCTCCCTGCCGAACATTTATATCTATTCCGGCTTTCCCGTTCATACGCTCGATATGTTCTTTCTCTGTACCGTAAAAGACATGAGCCATTTCTCGGCAATGGATGACGTGGCAGATTCTTTCTTTTTGCCATTATCGGATATACATCCGGAAGATTTCGGGCTGGATTCCATTCGGCGGGGACTTGTACAGTTTCTGGCTCAACACAGTTAACTAAAGGGGGCACTAAACTTTTGGGTATCAGAAAACGTTTTAAATGAGGAAAATACTAAGATTCGTATTATCTTTGTAACCGCCATTAATTATAAACCAACAATCACATGAAATTCAACATCAGACTTAATTACTCTCATCAGGAAGATGAAAAAGAGTCCCAAAAGAATAAGTATTTCGGATTCAAAATGGATGAGAGATAATTTACATAAAGATTTAAATGATTATAAAATAACTTTCAAAGGGTTTTCGTTGGAAGATATAGTCGTATTTTTGTCAAAACACTAGATTATGAAGAAAAGAATATCACGAATTATCTGCACCTTGTTGTGTTGTGCACCAATTGCCATCTCCGCACAGACAAGCGAAAAGATAACCTCTCCTGTCAACCTTTATAAAGAAGGGAAAGAGCTTTTCCAGGAAAAAAATTATGCAGCCGCCATACCTGCATTGAAAGCATTTGTAAAGCAAAAGCCAACAGCAAGTCTCCTTCAGGACGCAGAATATATGTTAGTCAGTTCAGCTTATGAACTGAAAGACAAAAACCGCATCGAGTTACTGCGCAAGTACCTCGACCGTTATCCGGATACTCCCTACGCCAACCGAATCTATTCACTACTGGCTTCCTGCTACTTCTACGAAGGGAAATATGATGAGGCCCTGGCACTCTTCAATTCTACCCGGCTCGATCTGCTGGGAAATGAGGAACGCGACGACCGCACCTACCAACTGGCAACCTGCTACATGAAGACTGATAATCTGAAAGAAGCCGCCATCTGGTTCGAAACGTTACGTGCCAGCAGCCCCAAGTATGCAAAGGACTGTAGTTACTATCTCGCTTATATCCGCTACACTCAGAAGCGTTATGATGAAGCGTTGAAAGACTTCCTTCCTTTGCAGGACGACCCGAAGTACAAAGAACTCGTACCTTACTACATAGCAGAAATCTATGCTATCAAAAAGAACTATGATAAGGCGCAGATCGTAGCACAAAACTACCTGTCGGCCTATCCGAACAACGAGCACGCTGCCGAGATGTACCGCATTCTGGGAGACGCTTACTACCATTTCGGACAATATCACCAGGCAGTGGAAGCATTCACCGGCTATCTGGACAGAGATCACTCTGCTCCCCGCCGGGATGCACTTTATATGCTGGGACTCTCCTATTACCAGACAAAAGTCTACTCCAAAGCAGCCGAAATGCTGGGACAAGTGACGACCGCCAACGATGCCCTGACCCAGAATGCTTACCTGCACATGGGACTCTCTTACCTGCAACTGGCAGAAAAAAACAAGGCACGTATGGCTTTCGAACAGGCAGCCGCCTCCAATGCCAACCTGCAGATTAAGGAACAGGCCGCTTACAACTATGCACTTTGCCTGCACGAAACATCCTACTCCGCTTTCGGTGAATCGGTTACTGCTTTTGAAAAATTCCTCAATGAATTCCCGACTTCTCCGTATGCCGAGAAAGTAAGCAACTATCTGGTAGAAGTTTATATGAATACCCGCAGCTACGAAGCTGCTTTAAAGTCAATCGAACGGATTGCCAAGCCGAGTGCACAAATCATGGAAGCCAAACAAAAGATTCTCTTCCAACTGGGTACACAGTCATTTGCCAATACCAATTTCGAACAGGCTCTCCAATATCTGAACCAGTCCATCGCCATCGGGCAATACAACCGCCAAACAAAGGCGGACGCTTATTACTGGTGCGGAGAATCTTACTACCGACTCAACCGGATGATGGAAGCCGCCCGCGATTTCAACGCTTATCTGCAACTGACCACGCAGCCAAATAATGAAATGTATGCGCTCGCCAACTACAACCTAGGATACATTGCTTTCCATCGTAAGGACTATACACAGGCAAGCAATTACTTCCAAAAGTATATCCAACTGGAAAAAGGCGAAAACAGAACAGCGCTTGCAGATGCCTACAACCGTATCGGAGACTGTCATCTGAATGTACGCAACTTTGAAGAAGCCAAGCACTACTACTCGCAAGCCGAACAAATGAATACTCCTTCCGGCGATTACTCCTTCTATCAGCTGGCACTGGTATCCGGTTTACAGAAAGACTATACCGGCAAAATCACTCTTCTGAACAGACTGGTCGGCAAATATCCTTCTTCTCCGTATGCTGTGAATGCCATTTACGAGAAAGGACGTTCTTATGTACTGATGGATAACAACGGTCAGGCTATTACCTCTTTCAAGGAATTGCTGGAGAAATATCCCGAAAGCCCCGTCAGCCGGAAAGCTGCGGCTGAAATCGGTTTGCTGTATTATCAGAACGGCAACTTCGACCAGGCAATCAATGCGTACAAACAAGTGATTGAGAAGTATCCGGGCAGCGAAGAAGCCCGCCTGGCAATGCGCGATATGAAATCTATCTATGTAGATTTGAACCGTATCGATGAATTTGCGGCTTTAGCCAATGCGATGCCGGGACACATCCGCTTTGACGCCAGCGAACAGGATTCGCTTACTTATGCGGCTGCCGAAAAGATTTATGCACGTGGCAGAACAGAAGAAGCCAAGAGCAGCCTTAATAAATATCTGCAAACCTTCCCGGAAGGAGCATTTAGCCTGAATGCACATTATTATCTCTGCCAGATTGGAAACGAGCAGAAGAATTATGATATGGTGCTCCTCCACTCCGGAAAATTGCTTGAATATCCGAATAATCCATTCGCAGAAGAAGCGCTGATCATGCGTGCGGAAGTACAGTTCAACCAGCAACAGATGGCGGAAGCTCTGGCAAGCTACAAGATGCTGAAAGAAAAAGCGACCAATGTAGAACGCCGCCAGCTTGCCGAAACCGGCATCCTGCGCTGTGCCTTCCTGCTGAGAGACGATGTGGAAACAATTCATGCAGCAACCGAGGTGCTGGCTGAAGCCAAGCTTAGTCCGGAACTAAAAAACGAAGCTCTTTATTATCGCGCAAAAGCTTATAAGAATCAGAAAGCGGACAAGAAAGCATTGGATGATTTCCGCGAACTGGCCAAGGATACCCGCAATTCTTATGGTGCCGAAGCTAAATACCAGGTTGCCCAAGCACTTTACGATGCCAAAGAATATGCAGCGGCAGAAAAAGAGCTGCTCAACTACATCGAACAGAGTACGCCACACGCTTATTGGCTGGCACGCAGCTTTGTCCTCCTGTCGGACGTATATGTCGCTATGGGTAAAGACCTCGACGCACGCCAGTATCTGCTGAGCCTGCAACAGAACTACCAGGGCAATGACGATATCGAGAGCATGATTGAAGACAGACTAAAGAAACTAAACAAGTAAAGATGAAAAGTATGAAACGAACTCTTTATATAGCAGGAGGATTTACACTGGCATTTCTGATGCCGTTCAACCTTCAGGCACAGAATACTCAGCCGAAAGATACGACCATGAACCGCACGGTCGTCGTAGAACAGGAATATAATCCGGACATTCTGGATGCTTCCAAAGTGAATGTGCTGCCCAAAGTGGAAGAACCTACCGTCAGCAAAAAGGAAGTGGAATATGCCACTACTTTCTTCCCGGCTACCTCCATTCCTGCCGACCTGATGCGTCCCTATGTAGGAACGGAAGTGCAGCCCGGCAGCAAGCCCGGATATATACGCGCCGGATATGGAAACTACGGTAATCTGGATCTCCTTGCCAATTACCTGTTCCGTCTGTCGGACAGGGACAAACTGAACGTCCGCTTTCAGATGGACGGAATGGATGGCAAACTGACCATGCCGGAAACAGACACGAAATGGAATGCTTATTATTACCGTACCCGTGCGAATATCGATTATATCCACCAGTTCAATAAGGTGGATTTCAACATCGCCGCTAATTTCGGACTCAGCAATTTCAACCTTTCTCCGGTTCAGCCCGGCAAGCAGAAGTTTACTTCAGGAGACTTCCATCTGGGAGTAAAATCGACAGATGAAAATTATCCCATACAGTTCGAAGCGGAAACCAATCTGATGATGTACAACCGTCAGAACAATAACACTTTCTTTTTCAATGACAAAGTCGGAGAAACACAAGTGCATACCAAAGGATTGATCAGCGGCGCTATCAGCGACGAACAGAGCATCAACATCGGATTGGACATGCGTAATCTCATCTACAATAAAGACCTGAAACTTGCTGACGACCTCCAGGTATATGAGAACCGTACCGCTCTGGCACTGAATCCGCATTATAAACTCAGCAGCGACAGCTGGAATCTGCGTGCAGGAGCCAATGTGGATATCTCATTCGGCAGCGGTAAATCATTCCGCGTGTCTCCGGATGTAATAGCACAGTATATCTTCTCCGACAGCTACGTACTCTATGCGCAAGCTACCGGAGGCAAGCTGGTCAACGATTTCCGCAGACTGGAAACGATCTGTCCTTATGCCTTGCCGGCAGGCCCTATTCTCGATACGTACGAACAGCTGAATGCAGCAATAGGATTTAAAGCGAGTCCTTATCCCGGATTATGGATTAATCTGTATGGCGGTTATCAGGATTTGAAAGACGATTTCTTTGAGGTGCAGGAGGAAATGGATTACAACAACAATCCCTCACTTCCCGATGGTGATGGTCAGGGAGAGAACACTCCGTCTCCGGTCACAGCACATCAATATCTGAATCTGGAATTCAGCAATACCAACAACTTCTACGCCGGTATGAAGATCAGCTATGAATACAAAGACCTCATTGCATTGTCCGCTGCTGGAACTTACCGTAACTGGGATGCGAAAGAAAAATACAGCCTGTATATGAAACCCGCCTGCGAAATTAATTTCAGCGCAGACTTCCGCCCGATCACAGGACTGAATATCAATCTCGGTTACGATTATATCGGACGCACAAAGGTAGAAGGCATTAAAGCCGCAGCAGTCAGCGACCTACATGCCGGAGCCAGCTATAATGTGTTCAAAGGAGTATCCGTGTATGCCCGGATTAATAATATCCTCAATAAGAAATACCAGTATTATCTGGGCTATCCTACAGAAGGTCTTAACTTCCTGGGAGGATTAAGCTTCAGCTTCTAGACAAGACATATTCTCCAAAGAGAAGAACCAATCAGATGCCCATCCTGTTATTGCCTATGTGCAACATAACAGGATGGGCTTTTTTATTGTTCCTTACAAAGCCTCCTTTTCCATTCCGTCTATAATTTTGTATCAAGGTCTACCCATTTGTTACAGATAGTGTTTCTAGCTATTTGTGCACCTAATTTGGTGAATATTGCACGTCCATTTTTCACATCACCCCTAATTTTGCATCATCATTAAAAGATAAATGAAGTTAACCTTATTGCACATAAGCAAAGGATATATTTAGAAACTGAAGAGAGAATAAAGAGAATAAAAGTCACCCCCAACCCGGTTGACCTAACTATAAACTAAATATATTATTAACCTATCAAATTAAACAGTATGAGAAACGCGCTCAATTTAAGATTCTGCTTTCTTGTTACGTTTCTTTTATTCATACCGTTGATGTATGCCTTGCCCCCGGAAGGTATCACAATTAAGGGTAGAGTAACGGATGAAACACTCAAAGAAGGCGTTCCCGGAGCTAATGTGACTGTGAAAGGCACGAGCATTGGGACAATCACAGACTTTGACGGTAACTTTACGATCGTCGCCCCAAACAAAAAATCCGTATTGAACATTTCCTTTATCGGGTATGTAACCCAGGAGATCGTGGTCGGAGACAGGACAATCATCAATGTTTCCTTAAAAGAAGATGCACAGAACCTCGGTGAAGTGGAAGTTGTAGCTATCGCCTACGGTAATCAGGACAAGCGCATGCTTACCAGTGCCGTCTCCTCCATTGACAACAAAGAGCTGATCAAATCTCCGGCAACAAGTATCACGAACCTCCTCGCAGGAGCATTGCCGGGTGTATCTTCCGTACAGACTACCGGACAACCAGGTAAAGATGCTGCTGCCATCTACGTACGTGGTGTCGGTTCATTAAATGATTCACAATCCAAGCCCCTGGTTTTAGTAGACGGAATAGAACGTGAGTTTTCACAAATCGACCCGAACGAAATCGAAAGTATTTCAGTATTGAAAGACGCCTCTTCCACCGCTGTATTCGGAGTAAGAGGTGCTAATGGCGTTGTATTGATCACCACCCGAAGAGGTAAAGCAGGCAAAACGCAGATTTCCGCCAGCACCAAACTGGGTCTGCAACAACCCATCTCACTGGTAGAGCAGACCGGAAGTTACGAGTTCGCACGCTTCTGGAATATGAAGCAGGAGATGGACCACGTTACGAATCCTAAGTTATACTTCACTCCGGAACAGGTAGAAGCCTATCGCACCGGCTCAGACCCCATCATGTATCCCAGTATGGACTGGAAGAAGTATATTTTTAATAATATCTATCTTCAAAGCCAGAACAACCTAAATATCTCCGGCGGTAGCGATAATGTACGATACTTCATCTCAGTAGGTTATACTTATCAGAACGGACTTCTGAAAGAACTTCCCGGACAAATGTACGACAATAACTATCGTTACAACCGCTATAACTACCGCGCCAATATCGATGCCAATCTGACCAAGACCACTTCGATGAAACTCGGTGTCGGTGGTGTTTTAGGTAAGATACAGGAACCGCGCAGCGTCGTTTCGGGTACAGGAGAAGACCAAAACCCCTGGGTAATCGCACAGATCTGGTCACATCCGTTTGCCGGACCGGGATTTATCAACGGAGTACGTACACTGATTCCTAAAGATATGGTTCCGCTGGGAGAAGTGATGCGTGACGGTATGTTCGTATTCTACGGACAAGGTTACAATCAAACGTATGACACGACATTGAATCTGGATTTAGACATCACACAGAAACTGGACTTTATCACTCCGGGACTGAGCGTTTCCGTGAAAGGTGCTTACGACAATAAATTCAAACTGGAAAAAGTACGTACGGGAGGCGCCATCGAAGCGCAGACTGTGTACTACAAATCATACTTTGACACCAACGGTACGATGTCACAGACCGATCCCGACTACGATAAATCACTTATCTATGTACCCAGCGGCAGCGATACTCCGCTCACTTACTCGGAAAGCAGCGGACGCGGACAGAACTGGTATCTGGAAGGACGTATCAACTATGACCGTACATTCGGCGACCACAGAATATCCGGTCTGTTCCTTTACAATCAGTCGCGTAACTATTATCCGGACAGCTACACTTATCTGCCCCGTAACTACGTAGGATTGGTAGGACGTGCTACTTATGCCTATCAAAGTAAATATCTGCTCGACGTAAACGTCGGCTACAACGGTTCGGAGAACTTTGCTCCGGGCAGCACACGTTTCGGTGTATTCCCTTCCTTCTCTGCCGGATGGATCGCAACTGCCGAGAAGTTTATGGAAAACCAGAAAATCGTAGACTACCTAAAACTCAGAGCATCCTGGGGACGTGTAGGTAACGACAAGGGAGTAGACTCACGCTTTATGTACATGCCTGCCGTATGGGGATCATCGGGCAGTTACAGCTTCGGTGTGGACAATCCGATTTCCCAATCGGCAGCAGCCATCTCACGTATGGGTAACCCGGCAGTAACCTGGGAAACAGCCGACAAGCAGAACTACGGTATTGATCTTAAGTTCTTCAACAGCCGCCTGTCCGCTACCTTCGACTACTTTATCGAACACCGCACAGGCATTCTGATCTCTCCGGAATCGACCCCAAGCATCATCGCAACTGCACTGCCTAACCTGAACATTGGTAAGGTAGACAACCACGGTTACGAAGTTTCTCTCGGCTGGCGCGATAAGATCGGAAAGGATTTCACCTATAATGTGGATGCCAACGTCTCTTTCGCACGCAACAAAATCCTCTATATGGACGAAGTGCCCAAGCAATTCTCTTATATGAACCAGACCGGTGGCTCTACCGGACGCCAGACCGGAGTATACAACTACATCCGTCTCTATCAGTACAGCGACTTCATCACCGGAGCCGACGGCGAACTGACCTTAAAGCCGGAACTGCCTCAGCCTTATCAGAAGGTATATCCGGGTGACGCCATGTACGCCGACCTCAACGGAGACCACATCGTGGACGGTAATGACAAGAGCGTAGCAGGTTATGCTACCCGTCCGGAATACGTTTTCGGCATGAACATGGGATTCGACTGGAAAGGATTCAATTTCACCATGCAATGGGTGGGTTCCAAGAACGTTAACAGAATGTATGACATCGAATACCGTATCCCTTATACGAATGCCGGAAAGCGTGGTTTGCTGACTTACTTCTACGACGGTTGCTGGACTCCGGAAAACCAACTGGGAGCTACTTATCCGCGCCCGTCGGAAGAATCGGAAAGCTGGAACTCCGAACCTTCTACCCTCTGGTTGGTAGATGCTTCCTATCTCCGCTTGAAGAGCCTGAGCTTCGGTTATACCATCACCGGAAAGAAATTCCTGAAGAAACTGGGCCTCAGCTCACTCGGATTAAACTTCAGCGGCTACAACCTGCTGACCTTCTCACCGCTTAAATATCTTGATCCGGAAAGTGATCCTAACCGATTCGGAGATTATCCGCTGATCAAAGTATATAGCTTCGGTTTAAATCTTAACTTCTAAAAAACGACTGTATGAATAGAATAATAAAAGGACTCGGAATAGCATTGGGTTGCGTACTGATAGCCTCCTCCTGTTCTGAAATCAGCTTCGGGGATAAATTTCTGGGCGACCAGCCTGAGAGTTCCGGAGCGACTACCGAAGAAATGTTCTCTTCGAAAATAAATGCCGAAAAGGTGCTGACCAAAGCATATACCGGATTACCTTATGGGCTACCGACCGGCTCTGACTACAAATTGGGTGTGAACATACTTGAATCAATCACAGACTTATGTTACAGTTTCCGTGACAATATCAGTGATGGGCCTGTCAAGCTCTATTACAACGGAGCACTCAGTGCCAACAACGTCCCAAAGAATTCTGCTTACCGTTATGGAAGCAAGTCTGACTGGACCACCATCCGTTACGCTTGGTTATATATCGAGAACGTAGAAAAAGTGCCCGACATGACAGCCAGCGAGAAAAGTGAACGGATCGCGGAAGCCAAAGTTTTGATCTCCCTCTGCTATTTCGAAATGCTGAGATATGTAGGCGGTGTGACATGGCTGGACCACTATGTAGACGTAAACGAGACAATGAATTTCCCCCGTATCACTTTTGCCGAAACGGTAGAGAAGATCGTAGGATTGCTCAACGAAGCCATCAACTCCAATCTGGCCTGGAAAGCCGAGAAAGCAGATGACGGACGTATGACCCTGGCAGGAGCGATGGCATTAAAGTTCAAGGTATTGCAATGGGCAGCCAGTCCGACTTTCAACTCAAACACTAAATGGCATCCGGAAGCAGACGAATATACCTGCTACGGAAATTACAGTGACCAGCGTTGGAAAGATGCCGCAGAAGCAGGCGCAGCCTTTTTCACAGAATTACAGAAACGGCACGAATACGAACTGATTCAACCTACGGAAGAGACGCATCGGGCAAGACGTCTGGCCTATCGTCAGGCCTACTACAACCGCGGCGGAACAGAAATATTAATCTCTACCCGTCAAGGATATAGCTCCGATGTTCACAGCAGCTTTATCGGTCAACGTTATTACAGCGGCCCTACATTGAACTATGTAGATATGTTTCCGTGGGAAGACGGAACTGATTTTCCGGCAAATTTCGACTGGAAATCCCCCTCCAAGCAACCGTTCTTTACAAAAGGCGAAATGGTGCCCACCCGCGACCCACGTCTGTATGAAAATGTAGCTTGTCCCGGAGACACCTACTGCAACGGAACAACAGCTCCTGTTTATATCAACCACGCCGATTACAAAGACGGCAGCGGATTCCTGATCATGAAGTACATCTTACAGGAAAACAACGATCGCGAAGGTCCGGTACAATGGTCACACACCCGTCTGGCGGAAATCATGCTGGGATATGCGGAAGTACTCAACGAAGTCAACGGACGCCCTACCGACGAGGCTTACAAAATGGTAAACGATGTACGAAAGAGAGTAGGTCTGCCGGAACTTTCCAAGACGATGAATCACGATCAGTTCCTCGAAGCAGTACTGAGAGAAAGAGCACTCGAATTAGGATTTGAAGAAGTACGCTGGTTCGACCTCGTTCGCAGAGACCGTCAGAGCGACTTCAAGAAGAAGTTGTACGGACTCAGAAGCAGAGGTAACGACCTGAACAATCCGACTGAGTTCACCTTCGAGAAGATCGAACTGGGAGACCATTACTGGGCTACCAACTGGGATACCAAGTGGTATCTGGCTCCGATTCCTCAGGAGGAAATCAACAAGCAATATGGAATGACCCAAAACCCGGGCTGGTAAATGACACGTTAACTAATATCGTTTGAACAATGAATAAAATAAATTATATATTAATCACTCTGCTCCTGGGAGGTTCGGTATCCCTGAATGCACAGACATCGAAAGCTGCTTCGGAAATGCAGCTGGCAGATACACTGAGCATCGGCTACCAGATGAACGTATCTTCCCGGACCAGCAGTTACTCTATCAACGGAGTCAATGCTTCCGCATTCGAAAAATCCCCGTACATAGATATCAGCAAAGCTTTGTATGGAAAAGTGGCAGGTCTGAATGTATATCAGGGTACAGGCTCGTCAGCCGATAACATATCCACCCTCTCTATACACGGAAATGCCCCGCTAGTATTAATTGATGGTTTCCCACGTGATATCAGTGACATCACTTCGATGGAAATCGAATCATGCTACGTTCTGAAAGATGCGGCAGCCGCTGCTCTCTACGGTATGCGTGGTGCGAATGGAGTAGTACTGATTACGACTAAACGCGGAATAAGCAATGGTCTGAAGGTAAATGTGGACTATAATTTCGGTGTCAATACCCAATTCCGTTCTCCGGACTTCGCAGATGCCTATACGTATGCGAACGCTCTTAACACCGCATTAAGCGGAGACGGTCTGCCTGCACGCTACAATGCACAGGAACTGGATGCTTTCCGGACAGGAATCTATCCGTATGACTATCCGAATGTAGACTGGTGGAATGAAACGCTGAACAACACAGGATTGACCCACAACCTGAAAATGTCTTTCAGCGGAGGTAGTGACAAGTTCCGTTTTTACACGGTAGTAGACTATTACCGGGATCGCTCCATGTTGAAGAAAAACACGGAAGATACACGTTTCGACACTACACCTACAGACACACGTCTGACCGTGCGTACCAATCTGGACGTAAAAGTGACGGAAAGCACATTGCTGAAAGCCGGTATCGTGGGCAGACTGAAAGAATTCAGAGGTACCCGCTATGGACGCAGCGCTATTTTCAACAAGATCTATGGCATTCCATCCGCTGCATTCCCCATTCGCTATGAGAATGGCATTTATGGAGGTAGTTCTGTGTACGGAACCGGTAATCCGGTAGCTCTGTTGAAAGACTACGGACACATCCGTAACGTATACGGAACACTACTCGCCGACCTGAGCATCCGTCAGGATTTAAGTGCGTTGACCAAAGGGCTGGCAGCCGAAGCATCCGTCTCTTTCGATAATATCGGAGGAATGAATGAAACCACCAATAAAGAGTATCGTTACATGAACAGCAATGCAAGTATCACCAGCGATGGTACACTGGTGACAACTCCTGCCATTTATGGTACAGACTCCGAAACACTGGGACATACACAGCCTTTCGAAAGGCTGATGCTACGCAGCGATTTCCAGGCAAAGGTGGATTATAACCGCACTTTTGGCAAACATCAGGTGGGAGGAGCATTGATTTATGATATGCAGTCTGTTGTCAAAAACGGCAGAAACAACTCTCAGAAGAATCAGTCTGTGCTGGTGAACGCCACATATACTTACGACAACCGTTACAGCCTCAATGCCGTATTCAACCGCTCGGGATCAGCTTACCTGCCCGACGGAGACAAATACTCGAACTATCCTGCCGTTTCTGCTGCATGGATCGTCTCCAACGAAGCATTTATGGAAAAGGTGACACCGATCAATCTCTTTAAGATTCGCGCCTCTTACGGTCTGTCCGGATGGGACGGCAATCTGAGCCACGAACTATGGCGTCAGTCTTATGGCAGCGGCGGTGCCGGTTATAACTTCGGAGTGAATGCCGGAGGACAGTCCGGTGGCAGTGAAGGCGATCTGCCGGTTATCGGCCTGGTAGCGGAAAAATCACAGAAAGCGACTTTCGGATTTGATCTCGCTGCTTTTGATAATCGTTTGAATGCAACAGTAGAAGGTTTCTACGAAAAACGTTCGGATATACTTGTGTCAGGTGCCAATTCTACTTCCGGTATTATCGGTATCACAGTAGGTCAGGTGAACGAAGGAATCTATAAATACAAAGGAGTGGATGCTTCTTTGAGTTGGAATGATAAGATCGGTGATTTCCATTATGGTATTGGTGCTAGCATGTCATATCTGAATACAGAGGTAGTCAATGTAAACCAGGCATATCAAGAATACGACTACTTGTATACCAAGGGCAACCGTATCGGACAGATGTACGGCCTGGAAGCTATCGGCTTCTTCAACAGCCAGCAGGAAATCAACAACAGTCCGCAACAAACCTTCTCGGACGTAGCTCCCGGTGACGTGAAATACAAAGATCAGAACGGTGACAACCGCATCGACGAGAAAGACGTTGTGAAAATGTTCGGTTCATCTGTTCCACGCTTCTATTTCGGATTCAATCTGAACTTCTCATACAAGAGACTGGAGCTTTCCGCTGATTTCCAGGGAATGACCGGAGTCACTGTTTCATTGCTCAACAGTCCGCTTTATAGTCCACTTGTAAGCAATGGCAACATTTCAAATACATTCCTGAATGAAGAAATAAGCTGGACACCGGAGAATAAGACCAATGCAACCATGCCGAGACTGACTACTCAAGAAAACTTGAATAACTATCGCGCCAGCTCACTGTGGTACCGTGACGGTTCATTCCTGAAACTGCGTAACCTATTGGTAGCTTATACTTTCCCGAAATCGCAGACTCGCTTTGCCGACCTGAAAGTATTCGTACAAGGCACCAATCTGTTCTCATTAGACAATATCCATTTTGCCGATCCGGAACAACTTGGCATCGCTTATCCGTCGACAAGAAGTTATTGGGCAGGTATCAAACTTAATTTTTAATGCAAAGTAACAAATGAACATTATGAGAACCAAATACATACTCTTAACCATTTTGTCTTCGTTGGTCTTTGCTTCGTGCAACTACCTTGACTTTGATGAAACGAACAACCTGAAGACAAAAGAAGACATGTACAAGTATTTCGGTACAAGCAAATCAATGCTTACCCACGTATACTCATACATGCCACAAGGCTACCAACTGTTTGCGACCTCCGGCGGACTCTTCACCGAAGACAGATATTCCATGCGCGACTGTGCCAGTGATGACGGCGAATTCGGAGCCTATGCAGATAATATTCAGAATACCAATAACGGTAACTGGTCGCCTATTAAAACTTATGACGATTCATGGACCCTGTATCGTGGTATACGTGCTGCCAACAGCTTTATAGCAGAGATTGCCCAAGTGGACTTCACACGCTATGAGCACGACGGACAATATACAAACTGGATGAAGCAGCTGAAATATTTCCCTTACGAAGCCAGAGTGCTGCGGGCACACTACTTCTTTGAACTGGCACGCCGCTACGGTGACATCGCCATGCCATTGGAAGTACTGACTGAAGAGGAAGCCAATACAATCGGCAAGACACCATTCAGCGAAGTTATCAGCTTCATTGTCAGTGAATGCGACGACGCTGCCAATAACTTGCCGGACAGCTATGTAAACGAACCGGGAGCAGAAATCGGCAGAGTGACCAAAGGCTTTGCAATGGCAGTAAAGTCAAAAGCACTGCTATATGCTGCCAGTAAGCTACATAATCCTTCTATGGATACCGAATTGTGGAAAAAGTCTGCCAAAGCAGCAATAGATATTATCAACACAGGGCTTTACTCTCTCGACCCCCAGGAGAGTGCCAACAACCTCGACTCAAAAGAAGTTGTACTGATGAGGATCAATGGTGATGACTCGGACTTCGAAATGTTTAATCTCCCGCTTCGCATGACTGCGGGAACACGCACTTCCAGTCTTATCCCATACAGCAATTACCCATCACAAAACCTTGTGGACGCATTCGAGACAGTCAACGGTTACAAAGTAACCCTAGAAAACACAGGATGGGTTTGCGAAGACCCTGCATTTGACCCGCAATCACCTTATGAGAATCGTGACAAACGTTTCTACCGCGCTATTCTTGCCAACGGAATGTCGTTTAAAGACTACACCATTGAAACCTTCAAAGGTGGCGCCGACGACGGAATCGTATCACAAGGCGGTTCACCGACAGGATACTTCCTGCGCAAGTACATTCAGGAAGCTACTAGCTTTGAACCGGGTAAAGAAGCTGTCAGCAAGCATCATTGGGTGATTTACCGCTATGCGGAAACATTACTAACGTATGCGGAATCTATGGTCAACGCTTTCAATGATGTCAATTACACAGATGAGACTTATAAGTATTCTGCTCTGTGGGCTATCAATGAAGTGAGAAAGAATGCCGATATGCCGTTGATTCCTTCCATGGGAAAAGATGAATTCATGGAACGCCTGTACAATGAATGGCGTGTAGAGTTTGCTTTCGAAGATCATCGTTTCTGGGATGTACGGAGATGGAAGATTGCCGATACTACCCAACGGGAACTATACGGAGTAAAGATCGAGAAGCAAGCGGACGGCACGTTCAACTTCTACAAGAACCTTTACGAAACCCGTAACTGGAGAGATTGTATGTATCTGTATCCGATCCCTCAAAGCGAACTATACAAGAATACAAACTTAAATCCTCAAAACACAGGATGGTAATTAATTGTCTAATCTAATATTTAAAAGATATATGAAAAAGTTATATAGCAACACGTTAATGCAACTGATTCTTGCACTGTGCACATTCAGTTTTGTAGCATGCCAGGAGTTCGACATCGACTCACAGCCGGAAGGCCCTCTCAATATCCAGATAGATGCTCTGGAGTCTTACACTGCTTTGGCAACTTCTCCAAGCAATGTAGTGTTCAACATCAGCTCCAACACTCCCTGGACGATCGAAAGCGACCAGCAGTGGTGTAAGCCGACTCCTTCGATGAGTGCAGCCAGTTCACTGGTGTCGGAGATTGTGGTGACAATGGAAAACAATACAGGAAAGAAAGCACGTACAGCCAAACTGACTATCAAGGCAGAAGGCGTTGAAGGCACCAAGGTAGTTACTATCGAGCAGGCTTCGAAAGAAGACTTGGTGGTAATTCCTTACGACCAGATTGTGCCGACAGTAGGTGGAACCATCTCTTTCAATATTGTGTCAAACAAGCCATTCCAAATAATTCCTTCCACACAGTTTGTAGAACAAATCTCTCCGGCTTCGGGCGATGGTAATGAAGATGGCAACAAAATTCCCATAACCATCACAATACCAGAAAACACAGGAGGTGTAAGAACAGCTGAAATCACTGTCAAGACAGAGTTTCAGGAGAAATCATTCACCATTACACAAGACGGTATCATCATCGAGCCCAAGAATGAAGAAGAAAAGACCAACCAACTGAATGGCATGGGCGGAGAGAAAAATATCGAAATCAACTCCAGCGTAGAGTGGAAAGTAGAGGTTCCTGCCGAATTTAAGGAATGGCTAAGTGCCGAAGCTGATGGTAATAATCTGACGCTTAAAGCAGGATACAACAATTTGTTTATTACAAGAGTGGGACATGTGTTGCTTTATCCCAAGAGCAATATCCCGGGATTTGAAGGTGTACCTGTTGAAGTGAGACAGCCTAGCAATATGCAGGCGGCAGACGGAGCCGAAGATATTGATCCGGCAACCGGATATGCAACCATACGAAGCAATGCGCAAAATAGATATAAGTCCGACTTCTCTTATGGAAAGGGGAAAATCGTTTGGAACTTTGAAAGCGTCAATATGCCTTCCGGAACGGATGGACACCTTTACTTGAATGGTGACACATGGCACTGGAATGGTGCAGCAGGCGGTGCAGGTTGGATACAAATCAGAATTTATCCGCAAGATTCAACAACAAAATCCAGTTTTAAACTTCACTACGACTGGACAGTTGAAGAATTTACGCTGGAAGAAAGCATGAACGACATCAAAACCATTGAGTTAGATACCAAAGTTGATCCGGAAGACGCAACGAAAGTAAACGTAACATTCTCTATCAACGGAAAAGTATACTATTCCGGTAAGAAACACAATGTCTTTGACTTGGATGGACATAAAGGCGTAATATTCTATTCCGGGTTCAGCGGTCCATTCTCACCGGAATGTACCATCGTCTTTAAGTCGTTAGACTATGAAGTTTATGAATAAATGTGCAAACAATAACTGAAGTGTTTATGAAATCTGATAAATTACATAAAATAGCCTTCTTAGGCTTAGGACTCTTCACACTACTGGCAGCAGTCCCCGTGTTGCAAGGCTGTGATGACGATGAGAAGCAAAAGGCTGTCGACCTGCGCTACCGTGTAGAAGACTCATATCTACTACCCGCCGACGGCACAACCGATGAACTGAGCGTCACTTTTCAGGTGAAATCAACCGATCCATGGGAAATATTCGGAGAAAACAAAGGTGACTGGTATGCCATTTCACCAGCCACGGGTGATAACCCGGAAAAGACATACGACGTAACCATCAAATGTGAGGAAAATACCAGCTTGGACGATCGTACTGAGGTCATTAACATCAAGAGCGATTATTGGACCGGTAAAAAATTCACACTGACTCAAAAAGGTACTGCCTACTTAGAGTACGAAGGAGTGGATATGATTGAAAAAAACGGAAATGTGCCCGAAGTGTTCAGTGTGCTTAGCAATCAAAAGTGGACAGCCAAGGTGACTGATGGAGAAGAGTGGCTTTCCATCAGTCAAGGAGCTTCCGGAATGGAAAACGGTACAGTGGAACTGAAAGCAACCCTCAATACCGGTGCCATGCGTTACGGAGTGGTAACTTTATATGACCGCAATGGTGACAAACAACAGGAAGTGAACATCACCCAAGATGGTGTACAGATTGAACCCGCACAGCCCGAAAACGGCAAGTGGTATGAAGTGGAAGCTGTGGGCGGAAAGCTGACTATTCACGTAGTAGCCAATTCACGCTGGGGAGTTACGAAAGAGATTCCGTCAGACGAAACATGGTATGAATTTGAGCAAACCGAATTTAATGGAAGTGCAGATTTGGTTATCAATGTAGCAGAATACAGCACTAGCTCTTCGGTACGCAACGGAACCATCATTCTCTCTTCCCTCAGTGATGAAGAAGGAATAGAACCGGTGACTACTACCATACGAATCAAACAAGCCAGTTCAGAATCATCAAGAACTACCGTGAACGAAGAAAACAGAGAGGTGAGCGGAGATTATTACTTTGGCAGCCAACTGATGCCTGGACGATATAATATCTACATCGGACCGTTCAACGGCAACATGAATATGTTCTTCATGATTAATGCCACTCCGTGGACCGAATTCCGTTGGCACGTGGCAGGCGGAAAGAGTGACCTCAGCACTACTCCATGGAGCCAGAAAGTATTTAGCGGTGCAGCCGGAACGGTGAAAACACTGGATACGAATGCTGACAATAAGTTGGGATGGAATATCCTGCAAGAAGAAAATGAAACCGGTACATGGATTAGGGTAGAATGGTACCTCAACGATGAGTTTATCATTTCCACTATCTCCGATGGTACCCAGGACTGGAAAGTACCAGGAAATATTCTTGTTGAGAAAGGTGGACAGATCATGGTGCGCTGCAACGATGGCACACTGCCGCTACGCAAATGGGAATACATCGAACCGCTGAAGTGGGGCGAATAGCCAACGTAACATTGACAAAGAAAAAGTACCTGCCTGTACAAACTGGCAGGTACTTTACTACCAACGTAAAATAATGAACGAACCAAAAAAGTTATGATGAAAAGAAAAATATTACTTATACTGAACATGGCAATCATCGGATTTTCCACTGCTGCCTGTTCGGATGATGAGACCAATTACATCACTCCGGAAAAGAAATATCCGCTCACCGCTTTTGCCGTAGCAATAAATAATGTGTCAGCGAATACGACTTCCTATTATCATGGGAAGATAGACCAGACCACCCACAGAGTGGAAATCGGTACGATCGAGGATGCCAATACCATCACCGGCGTAGACTATACGCTAATGAGCGATGGAGCCACCATCTCACCGGACCCGGCAACATTTGTACACAACTGGAAAAAAGAACAGACAGTGACCGTCACCACCGAAGACAATCAAACAACGACCTATACTATCGTACTGACCAAGTTTGACGACACCATGAAGGACGTTCTCTTCATGGACGAGTTCGATGTGGACGGCAATCCGGACCCGACCAAATGGGTACTCTGCCAGAAAGCAGGCTCCGACTGGAACGACGAAATGTCCGAAAGTTATGACCAGGCTTACGTAAAAGACGGCAGACTTATACTGAAAGCCGAAAAAATAGGTGATGAATACAAAGCCGGCGGTATCGAAACGCAAGGTAAGTTTGACTTCACCTTCGGACGGGTGGAAGTAAAAGCCAAAATCACCAGTTACCCCAATGGCGCATTCCCCGCTATCTGGATGATGCCGAAGAAATATATCTATGACGGATGGCCGAATTGCGGAGAAATCGATATCATGGAACATGTGAAACAGGAATCCGCGATCCATCATACGATACATACTCACTACACGTATGATTTGAACATCAAAGATCCGTCCAACACCGCACAAGTAACTTGCAATTATCAGGACTGGAACATCTACGCTTTAGAATGGAGCGAAGACAAACTGACTTTCTTCGTCAATGGACAGGAGACTTTCTCTTATTCAAACCTGAAACTGGAGAATGAAGCAGAAATGAAGCAATGGCCGTTCACAAAAGATTCTTCATTCTATCTCATCCTGAACATGGGATTAGGAGGAGACAGACCGGGCTCATGGGCAGGTCCTATCGATGATGCCAACTTACCTGCCATCATGGAAATTGACTGGGTAAAAATAACCAAGTTAGATAAATAGGTTTTAAGGTAGGAGCCAAGGTTTTTAGGAACTTCTAAAGAAGGAGGAATGGAAGTATAGAGACTATTCAAAACTTTCATTCCTCTATTTGTTTTCGGGTATTAAATCTTTTTTACTTATTAAACATGAAACATTTATTATACGCATTATTAACGGCTGTAAGCATTTTATTCACTAGTTGCGGACCCTCTTCCAATACCAACACCCCACAGGAGCCCAATGTGCCTCAACCGCAGCCTCAGCCCCAACCGGAAGTCACCCAGAAAGTAGTTATCGGTTACCTTGCGCTTGACGACTGGGAGTTTGAAAATTTATTTCCTACGATAGAATGGAAATATCTGACGCATATCAATGCCAGCTTTGCAAGGGTAAAAGCAGACGGCACTCTAAACATTAATCCTGTCCGGAAGAGAATTGAAAGTGTACGTGAAACGGCTCACAAGCATAATGTCAAGATTCTGATATCTTTGGCTAAGAACAGTCCGGGAGAATTCACTACCGCCATCAATGATCCGAAAGCCAGAAAAGAACTGATACAGCAGATTATTGCATTCACTAAAGAATATAAACTGGACGGCTTCGACATCGATTATGAGGAATATGACAACTGGGATAAGAATTTCCCCTCATTATTGGTTTTTGCCAGAGGTTTATACCTGGCAAAAGAGAAAAATATGCTGATGACCTGTGCCGTCAACAGCCGCTGGCTTAATTACGGAACCGAATGGGAGCAATACTTCGACTATATCAACCTGATGAGTTATGACCGGGGAGCGTTTACCGATAAACCGGTCCAGCATGCTTCATACGATGACTTTGTGAAAGACCTCAAATACTGGAATGAACAATGTCGGGCATCCAAAAGTAAAATAGTGGGAGGACTTCCTTTTTATGGATATTCCTGGGAGGAAAGTCTGCAAGGCGCAGTGGATGACGTTCGTGGAATCCGCTATAGCGGCATACTCAAACATCTTGGAAATGAAGCAGCGGACAAGGATAATATAGGCAAGACTTATTATAACGGCCGCCCTACTATAGCCAACAAATGTAAGTTCATCAAAGAAAACGACTATGCCGGCGTGATGATCTGGCAATTATTTCAAGATGCCCACAATGATAACTATGACTTAAAGCTCATAAACGTTGTAGGCAGAGAAATGATGGAATAGACGAGATATATCGCTTTCTCTTATGCAGAAGACCCTATCCTGTTGTGCTTTTCACCTATTGTTATCAGATTTTTAATAGGAGATCTTCATCGTTCCACTCGAGTGATCTGATCTCATCACTAGAGTGAACAGATTTCTCCACTCTAGTGGCAAGATCGTTTCACCCGGGTGGAACGATGAAGATGTCGGTAAGAAAACATAAGTATATAGGCTTGATATGGCAAAGATATAAGGTATCCGAGCTACAAAGTACCTGTTATTTGAAACTGACATATGAGATATTAACCCTCAAAAGGTAGACAGTTTTACCTACTTACGCAAGGAAAGGGAATGAGAGATGCTTTGAAAAAGGAGGAGAGATAAGCTAAATTGAAGGCATTTTGCGTAGAAAACAATGAGAGATACCTTATAGAAGAAGTATCTCTCATTGTATATCACACTGATTATATGCTATTTACCTCATATAGAATGAGAGTATGAGACTAATATTTATTTTTTTATTTCTAGTATATGTTCCTAAGTCCAAGTTATCAATGCGATTTACTTATCCTGCTTCCTATAAGCGGAAGGAATCTCTCCTTTAATAGACTTGAAAACCTTACTGAAATAACGCAAAGAAGAGAAGCCGACCACTTCGGAGATTTCAGTAATGTTCATGGTAGTAGTAGTAAGTAACACGATTGACTGCTCAATGCGCTGCTTATTCACATAGTCTACAATCCCCATACCCGTGATGGCCTTCACTTTATTGAATAATAACGAACGACTGATACACATATTAGTAGCTATAAACGCAACATCCAGATCCGGATTACTCATATTATCCGCAATCAATGTATTCAATTTCAGCAGGAAAGTCTCATCCGCATTACTAAAGCTCACTTCCTTATGCGTCAAGAGCTTATCATCTTTATATCTTGCCCGTATCTGTTCGCGCTGCCTCAACTGATTATGAATCAATGCCAGCAATCCGTCTATTTCGAAAGGTTTCGGCAAAAAGGCGTCCGCTCCAGTCTTATAACCGGTATACATATTCTGAGAATTATGATAGGCGGTCAATAAGACAAAAGGAATATGGCTGATATCCAGATTAGTCTTCACTTCCCGGCAAAGTTCAAACCCATTCATCCGGGGCATCATGACATCACTGATGATAATATCCGGCAATCGGTCTTTGATCTGTTCCAATCCCTCTTTCCCATCCTTGGCAACATATACACGGGCAAAATAATTACTCAGCGTTTCTTTCAGATAACTTCGCAGTTCGGGAGTATCTTCGACCACCATCACTGAATATTTTTTCAGGAAGGTATAATCGATTCTATCCGGTTCATTCACTTCCACGCCTGTAGCTGCTTCCACAGAAGCCGGTTCCAGCTGTCCGCAAGTATCCGTGAATAAGGGTAGTTCAAAATAAAAGATTGCCCCTTTTCCCGCTGCATTCGAAGCGCCCACTCTTCCTTTATGGTGTGTGATGAGACTCTTCGCATAGGATAATCCGATGCCGCTTCCTCCTTTTTCATGTCCCCCCTGATAGAAACTGGAGAAAAGAGAGTCTGTGTCTACCATATTCAGTCCCATCCCTTCATCCCTGACAGAGATCCGAACCCAGTCTTTCTCTTGTGACAAGGTGGTAATCAGTGTAGTAGTGGTACCCGATTCGCTAAACTTCAACGCATTCATCAGGAAGTTGGAAAGAACGAACTCGCACTTATTCTGATCGAATGGTACCTCTTTTATCTGTTCGTCCAACTCATATTCGAGTCTGATACCTTTCACATGAAACTCATTGATGAACTTATCTCCCACAGAGCACACCCACTCATTCAAAGGATGCGGCAATATATGCAGCATATCTTTTCCTTCTTCCAGTTTCCTTACATCGAGTACCATATCGATGATACTCTTCATCTGGTATGCCTGCTTATAGATCGGGACCAACAACTTTTCCACATCCTGCTTGTCCGACTCCTTATTGATAATACGCTTCAATGGTGCACAAATCAGTGTAAGAGGAGTGCGAAGTTCATGACTGATGTTCGTCAGGAAATTAATCTTTTCTTCATACATCTTATTTTTCAGACGCATAATCTCCCGCTTCTGTTTGGCTTTCTTCTTGCGATAGAAGTAGTAGACAATGCTATAAGCCACTGCTCCCAACAATATATATAATCCCACATAGAACCAACCGGTCTTCCACCAAGGCGGAGTAACCACAACATGCAGAATGGGTTGTTTCATACTCCACCCTCCGTCACGGGTATAATAAGAAGCGGTAATCGTATACTCCCCTATCGGCAGATAATTGATAACCAAAGAGTTTGAATTGGAACTCGCCAATTCCTGATCGAGCCCCTCTATATTGAAACGAAAGAAATTCTTGCGGAACACATCGCTTTCATTCAGCAGAACTTTCAGTTGCAGGGAAGAAAAGTTCCAGGGAATCTGAATTGTTTCAGCCGCTTCCTGCGGCTCTTCGGATAACGAGACAGGCAGACCGTTTAATAATACATCCAGCAGTTCGACCGTATAATCCTCATCTGTATCAAAATGAACGGCAGAGTTTATCACCGTCATGCCTGTAGTTCCACCGACAAAAACATCTCCGTTTTTGGCCAGAAGAGTAGCATGAAAGATGTATTCGTTAGGCAAGACTCCATCTACCTCCTCCAAGGTAGTAAAATTATGGGTACGGGAAGAATAAACAAATAAATGACGTCTCGTTCCTATCCAGATTCGATATTGATTATCGGCAACAACAGAAGCTACATCCTGAAACAGGCTTGTATTTATCAGTTCACTCTTCCCTGTCCGTGGATCATAACGTACCAAACCTTCGGTAGAAGCCAGCCAAAAAATACCATCCTGATCCATAGAGGCGTCATTGATAGTGTATTGTCCTTGATAAATCGTCCGGAAAGTCCCTTCCGAAGAATCATACTCACAAATATTCTTCAGATCGGAAAGGTATGTCTTTGCACCTTTCGTAGCTATTATCAGTGGAGAATGACGCTCGTACTCTTCTCCCATAGTAGCCACTATATCAAACTTACGGGTGACCATATCATATATAAAAATATGCTGGGCACTGAAAAGAATTTTAGTCTTCGTTATCCGCTGGATATTGACAGAAAAACCATTGATACAGGTCTGATCATTCATTTCCTTGTCAATCAGCACAAAGGGACGTATCTGTCCCGTTTGCTTATGAAAGATAAAGAGTCCTTTATTAAAGGAGAAGAACAACAGTTCGTCAGGAGTATATTCCACAATGGAAACAACTTTCTCATATTTGGTGGCAGGATAATGTTTGAAGGTACCCGATACCGGATCAAACCGGTTGATACCTCCCCCATCAGTTCCCACCCAGACTATTCCGTCACTATCCTGAAAGAAACTATTAATAGTCTGGTTGCTTAATCCGTACAGATTGCCAAAAGGAACGTTCTGATAAGAACAGGCATACACATTCTTTATACCAATCAACCCTCTTCTGATACTGCCTGCCCACATATTATTGGCCGGGTCCAGATAGAGGCGGTATATAGTATTGGCTGGAAAGGAATGAACATCATCCTGTTTTTGTTGAATATTAGTAAATGAGAAATCATCTAAAGAGATTATATTGATTCCACCACCATCAGTGGCTACCCAAAGCTGATTATCTCTCTCCATGATATCATGAATGACATCATACGTCAAAGGAGAATTTGACGCCGTAAAGTGTTTTATCAACTGGTCTCCCTGATAGCAATACAGTCCGTTACCATAAACACTTACCCACAGACGCTTGTAGGAGTCCAGATAGATACTGGTATAGTTATTTTCTGTAAACGACTCTATTTTCTTCACTTCATACGTCTTCATATTAAAGGAATATATGCCGTGCCAACGTGAATTGAGCAGGATATTCTCTTCATCATAACGTATCATCTGCCAAAAGGGATTGTAATAAACAGGGTCTTGCGCATAATACAAAGGTTCCAGCTTATTAGTGGCATAGACATATTTGTATATAGCTCCTGATCCTCCCAGTAAGATTCCTCCTTCAACCAATAAATAGGAAGCAACATAGATCGGTTTACCATTATTCGATAAAGTTCTGAAACTATCACTCCCTCTGTCGTAAAGGCAAATGCCATTCATCGTAGCTACCCATAGATTGCATAAAGAGTCCTCGGCGATAAAAGTGATATTGTTGGAAGGGAGCGTTCTTTCATCTCCCGGCCGATGCAGATATTGCTTCAGATGGTCACGGTCATAACAATTCAAACCGGATTCCGTACCAATCCAAAGATACCCCCGATGATCATTCAGAACACATTGTACTTTCGACTGTGAGAGTCCTTCCTTTATTCCGAGTTGTTTGTAATAATAATAAGGAGACTGGCTCAATATAGGTTGTGCAATACCTACAAAGAAAAACAATAGATATATTTTAAATAGAATCTTTCTCATAAATAGCCACATAAT
>OOBO01000183.1_pt1 | contig 56855 bp, 57 predicted proteins | sample 1671031 | NCBI WGS metagenome assembly OOBO01 (sample SAMN06348115, study PRJEB24527) | human gut metagenome | biome: human gut; feature: ankylosing spondylitis patient; material: feces | host: Homo sapiens | place: China | collected 2015-10 | reverse complement strand
GCATCAACAGTGCGGCCCTGCGCTTTGTGCCTTACGCAAAGATGAAAGCAGAGGGCTACGGATATCTTCTGTATCTGTTCGAGGAATGAGTTCGCATAATACAATGTTCCATCATCTAGTCCAAACAGAATTTCAGGCATAGAAAAAGCCCGGGAAATGGCATATTCCCGGGCTTTTTTAGCATTATTAAGCTGTAGATTAGCGCTTGGAGAACTGAGGTGCACGACGTGCAGCCTTCAGGCCGTATTCACCTGACCTTGATCCGAAAAGTCCAGTATTCATGCAGGTTTTCGGGCTTTCCTCTCTCAGTAAACCCATAGGTAAACCCACGAAATCGCGAAATTTTTGGTGTAGTTTAACGCAGCCCGAATGCTGCATTCACAATGCTGCTCAATTCCTCAGGTTTATTATGTGTTCTCCTCCTATCTATCTTCATACACAAAATCCAAGAACAGCGTGTCATGCAAAAGAGCCGCAGTCAGCACAAATAATTTTTGTGTAGCAAGCAATGACGGAGAGGGTGAGGATGCTAACAATCAAGCCATTCTCTAATTATATCCCAAAACCGGAAATGCCGCTCTGGGCTGAAAAGCTCGGAGCGGCATTTCCGGTTTCCGGCTTGCATTTCGGGCAGTGTTTTACTACAATAAAGGCAGGAATGATTGGGAAAAGGAGCGGTTTTATGTCCAGCAGAGCCTTGCAGATCGTGACCCAGTTGAGCAATGCCCCCGAACAGACGATGACTTCGCAGGAACTGGCGGAGCGGATCGGTGTCAGTGCGCACACCATCAAGAATGAGATGCCGCAGGTGGCGCAGATCCTGAATGAGAATGGTGCCCGGCTGGTTTCCCGGCGGCATAAGGGCTACTATGTGGAAGTTCTGGACCCGGAAGCATACGATACCTTTTCGGCTGTGACCAGCATCCGCCAGATGCCGGGCAGTATGCTGAACGCCGACCGGGAAAGCCGGGTGCGGTATCTGTCCCGGCGCATCATCTCCACGGAAACCGGCATTAAGAAAGAACAGCTGGCCGATCAGCTTTTTCTCTCGGCTTCGGCATTGCGGGAGCCACTGAGCATGGCGACCCGCCTGTGCGAGAGCTTTGGCCTGCGGATCGTCTCACGCCCCGGCACCGGAATGCGGGTGGAAGGAGAAGAGTACAAGCGCAGGCTGGCACTGACCGAGGTCTCCGGTGTGCATTTCCACAAGGAAACGCTGGATTGCAGTGACCCGGACAGTGCATCCTGGCTCAGCTGCGGATACGAAGAGCGGCAGGATATCCGGCATACATTTCTGAAGATCCTGCGGGAAAGCCCGATCTCCCTGCGGGACAGTGCGACCCAGCGTGTGGCGGTCTACCTGATCATTGCACGGAACCGGGTGCAGAACGGCCATGAGATCCGGCTGCCGGACCCATGGCTGGAAAGCATCTCCGGAACGATGTTCTATCCGCTGGCACAGTCCATTTACCACACACTGGAGGAACAATACGGGGGCTATGCCATGCCCCGGGATGAGGTGGCGTTTCTGGGCATTCTGCTGTTCAGTATGCTGGATGTGAACCTGAAGCGGGACCCGTTCAGCCTGCATCCCGGCTTTGCAGGGCAGGCGGGACGCTTGCGGGACCGGGTGCTGGTCTACCTGAAGCAGGAGACGGGACTGGATTTTGCGCTCTTGCCAATGGCAAGGGATCTGCTGCAGCAGATCCTATTCAATCTGATCGCACAACATTTCTATGGAATGGATGGTGCAATGCAGTATGACTATGTTTATGAACTGCAATTTCTGGATTGCCCGCTCTGTGCGGAACTGAGCCGCCGGGTGATCGAATTTATCCAGACGATTTATCCGGTCCGGGCAAATCGGTTCCTGCTGGCAATGCTGAGCTGCTATTTCTTCAGCCTGCTGCACGAAATCCGGTATCCCATCCGGCCGCTCCGTCTGTGCTCCACCCATTTTCTGGGAACCGAGTATGCCCGGATCCAGACAGAGGGCCTGAAAGAGCGTTACCCCGAACTGATCGAAGAGATCACGCCGATGAACCTGTACGAGCTGCGTCGCATCGACCCGGCAGAATGCGACGGAGTGCTGCTGGGAAATGGCGCAGAACAGGAAGAGGGAATAAAGCCCGGCTACCGGTATGATTACCCGGTGGAACTGTTGCTGCTGATCCGGAACGAACGGGACTTTGACCGTGTTTACAACACCCTGCTGGTGGAAGCATACCAGTACCGGCAGCAGCTTCCGCCGCCGGAGAATTACCGGGTGATCCGAAACTTCCAGTATTACACGCCGGAGCAGTTCTTCCAGTATCTGGCGGGGGTACATGGCAGGGACGAAGCTGAACGGCAGGCGCTTCTGAATCGGTGGATCTCCCGGGAAAAATGCTGGACGTACCAGTGCGGCGAGGTCGTGGTGGTCTTTCAGGAGGAACAGGGCGCAGAAGGGGAAGAGATCCGACTGGAATTCTACCCGCTGGAAAAACGGGCGCTCTGGGGAGAACAGAAGATCCGGGCGCTGCTGTATGTCGGCGGCGGACTTCACGACTGGCAGAAGATGAAAGCGCTGAATACACTGCTGTACTCTTTTGCACGGTATCCGGAAGAACTGGAAGCGTTTGCGGAAGACCCGCCCCGGATGGCGGTGGAATGGCTTCGGCGCTCGTTGCAGACTATGTAAAATCACCAAATCATGGCGCACAGTTTTGAACAGGGTGTTCAACTGTGCGCCATTTTGAACTTATAAAATGAAATCGAAACAGCTTGAACTTATTCTATAAATCAAAAAGCGTTGAACTCTGTGCAAAATAGAGATAAAATGTGAACATCGAAGGAAAATAATTAGCTTGTAGTCGAAAAGAGGATGCCTGTTATGCTGAAAATCTTTCTCTCGTCCCATGGCTCAATGGCCAGCGGAATGCAAAGCTCGCTGAAGATCCTGATGGGAGAGTGCGAGAATCTGACCGTATTTGATGCCTATCTGGATGAGAGCTGCGTGCAGGATCATCTGGATGCATTCTATGAGACTGTCGGTCCGGAGGACGAAGTGCTGCTGTGCAGCGACCTTTACGGCGGCAGCGTGAATCAGGCCATGTTCACCTATCTGGACCGCCCAAACACCCGACTGGTGAGTGGTGTGAACATGAGCTTCATGATGAATATTCTGAGCGAGGATACCCTCAGCGACGAACGGCTGGATGAGATCATTGAAGAAAGCCGCGAGTATCTGCGCCGTGTGGAACCGGAAGTTCCTGCGGACACGGCACCGGCAGGCAGCGACGACTTCTTCTGATAAAAAGAAAGGATGGAAAACTTATGATCAAATGGGTACGTTTGGATGAGCGCATGATCCATGGCCAGGTTGCCACCAAGTGGAGCCGCACGCTGGGCGTTGACCGCATCGTGGTGGCAGATGATACGGCAGCTGCCAGCGATATCATGCAGAAATCCCTGATGATGGCTGCACCGGCCACCTGCAAGACGGCGATCGTGACGGTGGATAAGGCAGTCTCGCTCTGCAACGATCCCCGTGCAGCCGGTCTGAAGATCCTGCTGATCGTCAGCACGCCGGAAAATCTGCTGCGTGTGGCCAAGGAAGTCAAGGACATCCCGCAGATCAATGTGGGCAATTATGGCCGCATTGCTCCCAAGCACGGAACGGAAGCCCGCAAGACCTATACCAAGAATCTGTATGCCTACGAGGACGAAGTCGAGATTCTGCGGCAGGTCATGGCAACCGGGATCCCCTGCAATGTGCAGACCATCCCCGATGATGTTCCGCAGGAACTTTCCAAGGTACTGGGCTGAGCATGGTGCTCTGCCTGAAAATAGAAAAAAGTACAAGGAGGAAAAATCGCTATGTCAATTACCGCTGCAATCATCTGTGCAGTCGTGTATGCGGTCATCAACTGGCTTGACCCGTACACCCTGTCCTGGCAGTGCCTGAACCGCCCCATCGTGGTGGCACCGCTGGTCGGCCTGCTTCTGGGCGACTTCCAGACCGGCATCATCATGGGTGCTTCGCTGGAAGCAATCTTCATGGGCATCTCCGCTGTGGGCGGCTCGGTCCCGTCCGACTGCCTGTCCGGCTCCATCATCGCTGTGGCGTATGCCATTGTGGTGGGCGGCGACGGTGCCATGGAAACCGGTCTGGCTCTGTCCCTGACCATCGGTACCGTGATGTCCACCATCAGTACCATGCTGATGCCTCTGTGGGCCGGCCTGGCTCCCTACTGGGAGAGACTGGCTTCTGAGTGCAAGCCCAACAAGTTCCGTGCCATTTCCATGGTCGTCAACTTCATCGCCTGCCTGCCCGGTGCGGTGATCATCTTCCTGGGCGTTGCCTTTGGCATCGAGGGTCTGCAGGCTGGTCTGGCTGCCTGCCCCGCATGGGTCATGACAGGTCTAGCCGTTGCCGGTACCATGATGACCGCCGTCGGTTTCGGCATCCTGCTGTCCATGATTTGGTCCACCGATATCGCTGTGTTCTACTTTGTCGGCTTTATCTGCGCCAAGAGCCTGGGCCTGAGCAGCCTTGGCATCGCCGTCATCGGTGCAGCCATCGCCCTGACCCTGTTCTTCATTGACAAGCGCATCATTGATGCAAAGAACGCTGTGGCTGCTGCCCCCGCTGCGGGTGCTGCTGCCCCTGCCAACAGTGAGGAGGATTTCTTCTGATGGAAAAGAAAGTTGTCAGCGCAGAGGAAAATAAGATCCTCAAAAAGATGTTCTGGAATAGCCATCTGGTCTTTGCAAACTTCAACATGACCAAGATGCAAGCCAATGGTTTCACCATGACCATGGCCCCCGCCGTGGAGAGTATCTATGGCGACGATATCGAAGGCAAGAAGGCCGCCTATGCCCGCCATCAGTCCTTCTTCAATACCCATGCAGTCGCATTCAACTTTATCGCAGGTCTGTGCTACGCACTGGAAAAGGACTGCCACGACGGTAAAGTTCCCGGCGAGACCATTGATGCCATCAAGGCTTCCCTGATGGGCCCCACCGCCGGTATGTTCGACTCCATCTTCTTCAACTGCCTGCGTGTCATCGGTGCCGGTATTGCAATCGGTCTGTGCTCGCAGGGCAACATCCTCGGCACCTTTATCTTCATCCTGCTGTATGGCATTTCGCAGTCCCTGCTCAAATGGGTCCTGCTGAAACTGGGCTACACACTGGGCACAAGCTTCATCGACACTGTCTTTAACAGCGGCCTGATGAGCGTTGCGACCCGCTGTGCATCCATCCTCGGCCTGATGATGGTCGGTGCCATGACGGCAACCACCGTGGGCTTCCCCCTGAACTGGACGCTGAACATCGGCGAGACCTCCATCGTGGTCTCCGAGCTGTTTGATGCCATCTATCCGGGCATTCTGAGCCTGGCTCTGGTGCTGTTCATGATGTGGCGAATCAAGAAGGGTAACCGCCCCACACAGCTGATCATCGGTCTGCTGATCTTTGGTCTGCTGGGCGCATTCCTTGGAATCTTCTAAAAAATCAGATCGCCTGATCCTGCAAGGGGTCCGCAGTCCGGCAGGAGTAAAACGCTTCCTGCCGGACTTTTTTGTAGAAGGAGAACGGATATGACATTGCAAGACCTGATGATGCTGTATGGTGTCACCCTGGGCAAACGGCGCACTGCAAAGCAGAAATATCTTTTTTCCCAGCAGCTCAACGAGAGCCTACCGCCGCTGGGCTGGCCGGTGCGGGTTCAACAGAGGGAAGGACGGTTTTCCAAGATCGAAAACCTGATTGCCGGGGATCTGGCAAATGCAAAGGTCGTCATTGCGGTCCCCTTTGATACGCCGGCAAAGGCGCTGCGGCCCCAGAAATACTATCCGTTCCATCCGGACAAAAATGTTCAGCAGCGGGGGAGAGACCTTGCACTGCAATGCGTGCTGGAACTGCTCTGTTTCGGAGCGGCCTGCCTGATGTTCTGGTCCGGACGGGGAACCGGTGCCATGCTGCCCCGGACGCTGGCGGCACTGCTGCTGGCGGGGGTAGGTGTCTGGCTGCTGCTGCCCCATGCAAGCCCCTGCAACTTCAGCCGCTGTTCCGGTGCGGTCGCCACTGCCGTAAAGCTGGCGGAGGACCTGAGCGGTGAGGAGAACATCGCTTTTGCCTTCTGCGACCATGCAGTGGATAACTATGACGGCTTCCGGCTTCTGGCGCAGGAGGTGCCAACTGCGGCAACTGTTCTGCTGCTGGACAATCTGACCAGCGGCCCGGCGGTGGCGCTGGCGCACGGCGAGTATCGGAAAGAGGCGGCGGAACAGCTGTGCAGTTTGCTGTCGGCGGATAAGGTCTATGACCGGAACTACCCGGAGGAACAGCGGCAGCGGAATCTGCTGGCGCTCTTTCCCAGAGGGATGATGCTCAGCTGTGGACGAGTGGAAAAAGGCGAATTTGTTGTGGAGAATACCTGCTGTGCACAGGACCATGTACTGGATCTGCCCCGGATGGAGCGGATGGAACGGGCGTTGGCCGATTTTGCAAAACAGGAAGCAAATAAGAAGGAGAACTGAATTATGAAACTGCATTCCAACCGCATTTATACGCCGGAAGGCCCCAAGGCAGGTGTACTGACTGTGGAAGGCGGCAAGATCACTGCCTTTGCAGAAAATACGACCGACCCCGAAGCCATCGAATACGGCGACCAGCGGATCATCCCCGGCATTTTTGATACTCATAACCACGGCACCTGCGGTTATGATATCATGAATAAGAATGCCCCCCATGAAAAGCAGATCGCATCCGTGAAAGGTTATCTGAAGGGGCTAGCAAGTCAGGGCACCGTGAACATCTTCCCGACGGTGTGCGACCCGGATTCCATCCGTGCGGTGGCAGAGGTGGCAAAAGAGGGTGATCAGGACGGTGCAACCATTCTGGGTATCCACAGCGAAGGCCCCTGGCTGAACCGCACCGGTGAAAAAGGCATCCGTACCGGCTGGCCGGAGGTAAGTATGGAGACGGCACATGCCATGGTGGAAGCCGGCGGCGGGTGGCTGCGTCTTGTGGCACTGGCACCGGAGATCCCCGGGATGGACCCCATCATCGAGTATTTCCTCTCGCAGGGCATCACAGTGGCAGCCGCCCACAGTGACAACAACTATAAGCAGGCCATGGCCGCCTATGCCAAGGGCATCAGTGTGGCGACCCATACCGGCAACGTCATGACCGATATGCATCACCGAGACATCGGCGGTCTGGGAGCAGCCCTGACCAATGAAAACGTTACCTGTGAGGTGATCTGCGACGGCCTGCACATCTGCGATGAGATGCTGGGCATCTACTTCAAGGTCAAGAGCACCGACAAATTCATGATGGTCAGTGACTGTACGGCTCTGTCCGGTGCACCGGTGGGCAAGTATGAGGGCATCTTTGAGGGGATGGCCCTGAATGTGACCCCGGAGGGCTTTGTTCTGACCGATACCGGCCGCCTGTGCGGTTCCAGCCAGCCGGTGCTGTTCGACATCGGAAATCTGGTGAACAATGTTGGCATCCCGCTGGAGACCTGCCTGAAGATGGCCTGCCTCAATCCCTGCATCAAGTATGGTTTTGCCGACCGCAAGGGTACCATTGAAGTGGGCAAAGACGCAGATCTGGTGGTCATCAGCGACGATTATCAGGCACAGGTCACCTACGCCGAGGGCCGGAAAGTCTATGACCGCAGCACCGAGGGCAAGATCTTCAATGCGGATTATCTGAACCGATAAGGACGAAGGAAACAGCTATGAGCAAGAAGTTGATCGTAGTAGCCGATGATTTCGGCTTCAGTGAGGCATACAACTATGGTGTCATCAAGGCCTATAAGGAGGGCGTGGTCTGCACCCTCTCGCTGATGAGCAACATGGCCGCCGCCCCCCATGCGGTGAAACTCTGGCAGAGCGAGTGCCCGGAGGTGCCGCTGGTCCAGCACACCAATTTTGTGCAGTACCGCCCCGTCAGCGCCCCGGAAAAGGTGCCCACGCTGGTAAACGAAGAGGGAATGTTCTACCGCAGCTATCTGTGGAAGAGCGAGAATCCCAATGATGCCAAATGCAAGGGCGAAGTTTACCCCAGCTATGAGGACCTGTATACCGAGACCATGGCCCAGCTGGACCGGCACAAAGAACTTGTGGGACATTATCCCCGGCATTTTGAGGGCCACAGCGCCATGACAAGGCCCATGGAGCAGGCGTTCCGGGATATCGGAAAGAAGCTGGGCATCCATAACATGGGCGATACGCTGGCCGAAGAACTGCCGATGAAACCGGCCTGCGAGCTGTTCAGTCTGGGCAACAGCAACGCAATGGAGATCCTGAACCGGGGCAGCCGCCCGGAGGACTGGCTGGAAGACCGCTTCGGCATCCTGAGCTCTCCCTACGAGTACAATATCCTGCATTTCCATCCGGGTTATCTGGATCAGTACCTTCTGGACAATACTTCCTTGACCCTGCCCCGCTGCCGTGATCTGGCGACCCTGTGTGACCCGCAGGTTCGTCGCTGGCTGGATGAGCATGAGGTGGAACTGACCAACTTTGATGCCCTGTACGAATAACTGCGCCATTTCCAAGTGATACTTTATCATCCTCCATAGGAACGCCGCTGCACAGAATTGCGACCTGTGCGGCGGCGTTTTCCTAGTAATGGCTTAACCCTCTCAGCCAAAGTCTTTGACTGAGAGGGCCACCCCCACCCCCCGTCAAATCGCACTAAAAAATAGACTGCATTTGTTACAAATGACAAACTCATGGAAACCCCTTGATTTTTATATAGGGGGGTATAATAAAATGCAAAAGAGCACCCCCGCAAAACAGAAGAATCGGCAAGCCGGCTGGAAGGCTGCGACGCAAAGCTAAAGGGCCCAGACCGGGCAGCCAGCTGCACTTCCCCAGAAGTACACCACAGCGTCACACCAGCCTTTCGGGGCAGGTGCGGTGCCTTTTTACATTTGCGGCGGGTGCAGGGAAAAGCGTTTGGGATACACACCATGCTTGCGGATGGAAGGGAGAACTTCATCAAACACCCAGTGTTCAAATCGTTCTGCCGATGGCAGCTTGCTGTGAACGATCAGCCTGTAAACATCGCCTTCTGTGATAAACGAGATTTCAACGACCTGCTCTCCAGCATCCCCATACTGATTCACCTTCTGAACGACCCCCTCGCGTTTCGTTAGGGGGCCTCTGCAATGGCGCTTCACTGCGGCGTAGGGATTCACATACCCCAACGCTTTTGCCACATCGCTTGCACAGAAGAAGGTCTTGCCTGCCTCCTGCAACACGCGGATCGAACCGAACTCCTGGTTCTCGAACACTTCCATCATCTAGTCCAAACAGAATTTCAGGCATAGAAAAAGCCATGGAAATGGCGTATTCCCGTGTTTTTTAGCATTATTAAGCTGTAGATTAGCGCTTGGAGAACTGGGGTGCATCGCTGGCAGGGCTGCGCCCTGCACGCGATGCTTGAGCAAAGATTTTTAGCGCCACCGGCTCGCCCCTTGCGGGGCAACCGCCGGAGATGCGCAGTCGTGCTCCCCAGTTCTCCGGGAAAGCAGGCAACAAAAAACGGCTCTGCCGAAGCAGAGCCGTAAAGATACATCTGAAATAAATCAGCGCTTGGAGAACTGAGGTGCACGACGTGCAGCCTTCAGACCGTACTGCGCGAGTTTTTGAGCTGTTTTCCCTTGATATTCCGGGCTTTTCCGGCTTTCTGCCTCTCAGTTATCCGGTGTGCGGACCATAAAAAACGGCCTTTTTCATTCAGCAATAGCCTGATGAAACGCACCATTTACTACCCCAAACAGTTCCTCTGGTTTATTATACTTCACTTTTGCATAGATGTCCATAGTTGTTTTGCTGTTTTCGTGTCCGGCAAGGTATTGGACGGTCTTTGGATCAACACCAGCATAGAGAAGATTGGTAATGTAAGTGTGCCGCAGCTGATGCGGGGTTACATCAAAGTCCAGCGTATATCTGATTTTGGGTTGATTTTTCTGGGTCATGCCCAGCGTTGGGGTAACCGTGTATTTGATGCTCTGCCCATTCACATACTTATAATAGTTCCGGGGCTTAGTGGAGCGGACAACGACATACTGCCACACTCTTTGAAACTGCGAAGCAGCCAGCGGCTCCCCTTTGCTGTCAGCAATCACATAATCTGATATGGAATTTTCTTTCGTTTCTCTCAGACAATCCACCAAACACTTCGGTATCGGAATATCCCTTTTTGCCGCCGGAGTCTTTAGCACCGTAGAAATCACGGGTCTGTTATGCTCTGTACGCCATGCCCGCCTCACCGATAGATAAGGTGTATCCTCGTCCAGAAATACACAATCCCATTGCAGTGCAAGAATTTCTTCCCGACGCAGACCGGAATACAAACCGAGCATAATAAACAAATATGGAGGAAGCCCCTTGACTGTATCCAGAAGCACGGCTACCTGCTGATCTGTCAATGCCTCCTTCTTTTTTGTCGGTTTTCCGCCTTTACCGGATATTCCCGCACAGGGATTGTGTTCAAGAATTTGGTTTCTCTCTGCCGCATAAAAAATGCACTTGAGTAGCATATTGACCTTATTGTATAAGCCTTCCGATTTCTTTGACAATGGAACAAGCGCCAGCCGAATATCGTCAGCGGTCACTTCTTCCATATACATCTCTCCCAGAGGTTTTATGATATAGTTTGTCATATCCCTCGTATAACCTCTGAGTGTAGACGCAGACACCTTTGCCGACTGCATCAGCAGCCACTTCTCTCCATACTCGGCTACTGTCGGGTGCTGCCGGTGAAAGATAATTTCTTCCACCTGCTTCCGGGCCTCTAACTGCTTCTCATACAATTCTTCACAAGTTGCGGCATACAAACTCAACTCTTTGCCATCTGCATCCGTAATCCTGGTTCTGTAATACTGGATTCCTTTCAATGTAATGGTCCCGTACTTCGGGATCTGTGTTTTCTTTTTTGCCATCTTTGATCGTCCTTTCTTGATAATGTGTAGTCTCCGTATCTACACTCTCTTTTTATCAGAAAGCCTCGACTTAATCAAAGATACGGCTGAGGTAAAACAAAGAGCGAGACATCCTTGCCTCGCTCCTGCTTCATTTCCTATTTGTTATTACTGTGTTGCATCCCAGCTTGCAAACGCACAGTTCATTGATCTGACCAGCTCATCTGGTCTGTTGTACTTAACCTTTGCATAAATGTCCATGGTAATCTTGCTGCTTTCATGGCCTGCCAGGTATTGAACCGTTTTGGGATCTACCGATGCATGAATGAGATTGGTAATGTAAGTATGCCGCAGCTGATGGGGTGTTACTTCAAAGTCCAGACTGTAAACCACTTTTCCGTTATGAGCAGCCTTTTCTCCCAAGACAGGTGTGACAGTATGCTTTACTCTTTTTCCATCTTCATACCGATAATAGCTCCGCTCCTTGACCGTCCTCGTAACAATATATTGCCAAAGTCGCTTAAACTGCGTGTAGGACAGCGGTTCGCCGTCCCGGTTTGAAACCACATACTCCGAAGTCGATGTTTCCTTTGCTGCTTTCAAACACTCAGCCAAGCAAACAGGAAGAGGGATATTTCTCTCCGCAGCCTTGGTTTTCAATTCGTCTGAGATTACCGGTCTGTTGTGTTCTGTGTGCCATGCCCGCCTTACCGTCAGATATGGAGTATCCGTATCCAGATATACTGAATCCCATTGCAGAGCAAGAATTTCTTCCCGGCGCAGCCCTGCATATAAACCAATCATGACAAAGACATAAGGCGGCAAATCTCGGATAGCATCCAAAAGGCGTGCTGCCTGTTCATCTGTCAAAGCCTGACGATCCTCTTGTGGAACACCGCCACCTTTTGTCGTGAGATAAATCGTCGGGTTATGGTCAATGATCCTGCTTTCCATCGCTGCGCGAAAGATAGATTTGTAAAGGATTACCACAGATTTATAAACCGATGCAGATTTCTTGGAAACCGGAACAAGGGCAAGCTGAATATCATCCAGGCTAACCTCACCCATCCGTTTATCTCCCAATTCCGCTATAATATGCCGCCTGACCTTTGAGGTGTAATCCGTCAAAGTAGTAGCTCGTACATGAACCGACTGCATCAGCAGCCACTTTTCACAATACTCTGCAACTGTGGGCGTTTTCCGATGAAAAGTGGCATTCTCAATCTGTTCCAACGCAAGCGTTTCTTTGTTGTATAGTTCTTCAGGTGTTTTTGCGTAGATAGCTACGAGCTTACCATTCGTGTCTTTGATTCTGGTCCTATAATATAGGACACCTCTTTTCATAACTGTGCCATATTGAGGAAGCATTATTTTCCTATTTGCCAATTCCTCCACCTCCTAAGAATATACTCCAGCGCTGTATCTATGTTTTATCAGACCATTATGATTTCGACAAGGATACGGACCGGCTCACACTCCAGCTCTGCGAGGTTTACGATAAGTTGCGTTCTTTTCTGCTGGCTTTGCTCTGTGGGTGCATTTTGCGATATACTCCTGAAGGCCCGCTGAGGTAAAGTACACACAGCCATTCTGCACATATTGCACATAAGAAATAAGGCCATTGTTACGGGCCGCGTCCAGCGTTGCAATGCTGATACCCAAAATTTCTGCTGCTTCTTTTCGCGTAATAAGTTTTTCCATAAAGCATATTTCCTCCAATCCGTCAAGTTTGTCATCGTGTTTGTTCAAAATCACATGAATACGCTGGCAGCCGAAACCACCAGCGCATGGTATCTGATTTTGAACAGAAAGCGGCAAACGCTTCCTATTTATATTTCTCAGCTTTCGTCACATTTGTCACGCCCCCTGACGATGGGAACACAACAGGTCTCCGCTGGCGCGGATGTCATAACTCCGCAGCATCGTTCGTATCGTGTGCCGCAGGGTTCCCCCCAAGTCTTTGGCGGGCCGTGAGGAAGTATCTTTAAGCCCCCATGTAGTCATCGCGCCAAATCTGCCACCATTCTTTTATGAAATCGTAGATCGCTCCGAAGCAGTGCTTTCATCACCTCCCTGACTGCTCCATCCTCGCGGCGTTTCATATTCGCTCGTACATGGGTTATGTACCTGTTGTGCTGTCTATTCGATTGTCAATGTGCAGGTGAAGGAGGAAAACTTGTCCTTCTTATTAACACTGACAAAAAAGGCAAAAAACAGGCGCATCAAACGAAACTTTATCAAAAATATTTTCCGAGCTGCTTTAAGCCGCGCCGGATACTGTCTCGGACACGGCTTGGGTCTACACCTTCTACCCCGGCAATTTCATTTACCGTCATTCCCAGGTAATATCGGGCATAAATCCTCTTTGCCTGTTTTTCCGGTAAATTCATCACAGCAGAATAGACCTGCTCCTGAAGCTGTTTTTCCTCCAGAATCATCTCCGGTGTTTTCGGCTTCAGCAGCACCGCATTTTCAATGCCATTCTCGCAATCCAGAGAATACTGTGCTTTATAACGATACATCTTTCGCTCATACGCAGCCTCCGCACGTTCAGCTGCTCGAATAGTCTCCATTACTTCCTCTGTCACATCTACAAAAAAGTCTGTTGTATAAACATCAGGATAAAGTTCCCGAAGGTTAATTTTCTTCATTATGTACCTCCATTTCGATTCACGGGTGATTGACGAGTGAATCGAATGGAGGTGGGGAACGACACCGGTATACAGCCGGATTATCTCCGAAAAAAAGGCAACAAAAAACGCCAGATTCCCGCAATGGGAAACTGGCGCGCCAAGAACAGTCATTATTATGCTGAATCACATGGAACGATAATGCCGATGCAATGCTATGCTTGCCCGGAGGAGGGGCAATGCTTTTTTTAATTGATGTAGATCATGGGAGCTTTGAAAAAGCAAAAGAGACACGGCAAATTAACCTCCAAGCGGCTACCGTGTCCCTGCAAGTCGTCATTAGTTTGTGTAAACGCAAAGAAACGGCGGCTCTGAAATTGTCCTTCAAAACCGCCGATTGAGTTTAAACCTTAAAATAGCGCACGAAATTATCTGCCCCAGTCAACGGTTTTTTTCTTTCCCCGGACGGGGCAGATAACTTATTATGCAGAGCGGAGCCGATGTGCGCTAATCGGTTCCTTGTACTTTCTCCTTCAGCTTTCGGAAAGATGTATCACTGATGGCGTGTTCAATCCGGCAGGCATCTTGTTCCGCTGTTTCCTGATCGACGCCAGCAGCGATAAGCTGCTCCGTGAAAAATCGGTGACGCTCATATATTTTCTCAGCAACCTCATGGCCTATGGCGGTCAAATGGAGGAATCCATCTTCATCCACAGTTAGAAAACCACCGTTCTTCAAAATGCCTACCGCATGGCTGATACTCGGCTTGCTAAAACCCATGTGCCGGGCAAGATCAACAGAACGAACCATGCCTTGCTTCTTTTGGAGTATCAGCACAGCCTCCAGATAATCCTCCCCGGACGCATGAATCTTCATCGTAGCCTCCTTTTAGGCGGAAAGCTGCTGTTCTGCGTTCCACATGGCAGCGTACTTTCCATCCTTTGCTAACAATTCTTCGTGTGTACCAGCTTCGGTGATCCGACCATCGGAAACCACCAGAATCTGATCGGCATTTTTTACGATGGATAGGGTATGTGCGATCATCACCACGGTTTTTTTCTCTTTCAGTAGGTTCGCAATCGCCTGCTTTACCGCCAATTCATTCTCAATGTCTAGGGAGGCCGTCGCCTCGTCAAGCAGCAGGATCGGGCTGTTTTTCAAAATGGCACGTGCTATGGAAAGGCGCTGGCGTTCGCCGCCAGACAGGAGATTTCCATTTTCCCCAATCGGCGTATCATAACCCCTCTCCATCTTGCGGATAAAGCCGTCACAGTTTGCCTCTCGGCAGGCCACTTCAATTTCTGCGTCCGTAGCATCCGGACGGGCATGGCGGATATTCTCCCGCACTGTATCATCAAACAGGAACACATCCTGGTCCACCATAGAAATCTGGTCTAATACCCGTTCCGCAGCTACATGATTGATCGGTCTGCCTCCTATGGAAATCGTGCCGCCAGATACTTCATAGTATTTTGCAATCAGGTTCAGGATGGTAGACTTGCCGGAGCCGGAATCCCCCACAATGGCGGTCAGCTTCTGATCCGGCACAGTAAAGGAAGCCTGTTTTAACACCGGTTCCCCGGGAACATAAGAAAAGTTCACATGGTCAAATACAATCTCATGGGAGGCTGCCTGTAGCGGCTCCATGCTGCCGGTTTCTTCCGGTTCCTTCATCACAGCCATGATTTTATTTTTCGAGATCATCAGATTCTTATAGCTGGTGAGGTCTACAAAAATGGAATTTGCCAGCTTCGCACAGAACAAAGGCAGCATACAAATCAAAAGATAGGACACGGTATCTAAAGTTCCGGCTGCCCAGGGGCCATAGGCCGTCCAGATCACAACCGGGCAGGACAGCCAGCTCAAAATACCAAATCCCGCACCTATCGGGAGAACCTTGGCTTCATACACAAAGCTGATCCTGCTAAACTCCTGCATGGCATGGATCACGGTTTTGTTTTTCAGACCGCCAACGCCATAGGCCCGGAAAGTCTGGATACCGGATACATACTCCACAATGCTGCTGACATTCTCTGCACAAATATCGTTCTTCTCTTTGCCATACTTCGCTACCTGCCGGAAAGAAAGCCACAATCCGGGGATCAAAAGCAGGTCTGCAATCAGGAGGATCAGCCCGGCTGGAAAGTAGATCGTCATCACAAAAACAATCAACATCAGCGACAGGGCAAAGCTCTTTGCAATGTCCCCGATCTTATGGGTCAGAATTTTTTCATAGTTATTTACATCACTGGTAATGGTGTTGATATAATCGCCTGTCTGCCCTTGTGTAAACCGGGAAAGCGGGATACGCTTGAGATGGTCGCCCATAAACAAGCGGATATTTTTACTGACTTTTGCGCCGCCGATCTGTGCTTTGGTATAGCCATAGCTGTATATCAAAATACGGAGCAGAAAGATAAATGCAATAACACCTGTCAGGACCAGTACACGGTTCATATCAAACTGACCGTCCCATAAAAACCGCATGACGGAATAAAGCAGCATAAACAGGCTACCAGAGAACAGCCCCTCCAGGACAGTCCCGGCAACGCCAATATAAAACTCCCGGTTCTTCTTCCATACGTTATTTGGATTCATTCTGCCCGCCCCCTTCCAGTTGATAAGTAATTCCCCTCGCTGTTTCGTAGTCCTCCCATGCTTTCCGATAATAAGCGTTCTCTTTCCGCACTTCCTCATGGGTACCGACGCTGGTGATCGTATGATTCTCTACCACCGCCACACGGTCGCACATTTTCAAGGCGCTCAGCCTGTGCGCTACCACAATGACCGTCCTGCCTTTGCAGAGGTTCTGAATGGCCTTATCAATTTCCATCTGATTTTCCGGGTCAGAGGCGCTTGTCGCTTCGTCCAGAATCAGGATGGGAGCATTTTTCAAGATCGCCCTTGCAATAGCAATCCGCTGTTTTTCCCCACCGGAGAAACGGGAGCCGAAGCTGCCTACCTTTGTGTCATAACCATCCGGCAGCGACATGATGAAGTCATCAATCTGCGCCTCCCTGGCGGCAGCCCGTACTTCCTCCAGGCTGGCGTCTGAACCCATGCGGATATTTTCCAGTACACTGTCACGGGTAAGGAATGTCTTTTGAAATACAATGGCAATATTCTTCAGGATGGTATCGTAGTTCAGTTCATTCACGTTGATCCCGCCGATCAGCACCTCCCCCTCCTGCACATCATAAAACCGGGAGATCAGTTCAATCACGGTACTCTTGCCCGCGCCGGACTGTCCCACAAGTGCCATGCGTTCCCCATCCCTGATCTTGAGGTTGACGCCTTGCAGGACATCCGTTTTCCCATCGTAGGAAAAACGTACATTCTTAAGCTCAATATCATGGTTTTCCGGGAAGTCCATTCCACCTTCATAAACAGGAACGTCCAATATTTCTTTCGTTTTGGTAATGGCGCCCAGGACATTCGCAAAGTTTGTCCCCAATTCCTGCAAAGGCCGGATCTCCGTCAGATACATGGAGCCGACATAGACGAACAGCAAAAATGCACTGGCCGCCAGAGAGCCTTTCAGAAAGAACATCCCGCCCAGGGGAACCATCAGCAGCATCCCACATTCAATCAGAACCACAAAGGTTGCATAAGGAGGCCCCATTCTCCGGGAGGTTTCATTCCACATGGCATTCTCTTCCTGGATCGCACCGGAAAATTTCTGGAACGATTTGCTCCCCATGTTGTACGCTTTAATCAGTTTCATGCCGCTGATATACTCGATCATAACGGAATTGAGCGTTGTAATGGATCGGTTCGCCCGGTCCATCAAACCGTCCGTATTTCGAAACATAACCCCCATTACCACAACGGCCAAAATCAACGGCACCAGGGAAACCAGTGCCAATGGGATATTTACTGTCATCAAATAAATGAAAATTGCTACCGGCCCTACCATATAGCACACAAGGTCTGGAAGGTTATGGGCTAAAAACAACTCCAGCTTTTCAATATCTTCATTCAGAACCGTTTTAATATCCCCGGTCCGCCGCTCATTCAATGTACCAAGGGGGACTTTTGCCAGATGTTCCGCCACCATGCAGCGCACCTTGAACAAAGCACCGTAAGCACCTTTATGGGCCGCCACACCGGAACACCCGAATAAAACAAAGCGCAGGGCCACAGAAACGGAGATCATCATTACCGTCTGTACGACAAGCTCTTTTGTGCAGATATGCTGGAAAGCGGCATCCATCAGGCGATAAATCCCGATATACGGGACAATGATGCACAGGCCGCTTGCCATGGCCAGCAGGATTGCCAGCAGCAGCCAGATTTTTTGCTCACCGGCCCATTGAAGCAGCAGTGCAATCCTGTTTTCTTTTTTCTGTTTCATCACTTCACATCTCCTTTCTCTCTGAAACAGAGAACAGTTCCCGGAGCTTTTGAAGGGAATCCATCACAACAGGGATGTCATCCGGCATTTCCCCTTCATCAAAATGCAGGACACGGGAGCAGGTACGGCAGACAAATTCAAAATCGTGGGTGACAATAAAAATGATTTTCCCCTGTTCGGATAACCGTTTTATCAGACCTGCCACCTGCGCCATGCTGTCAAAGTCCAGGCCGCTGGTGGGTTCATCGAACACCAGCAAATCTTTTCCACAGATCATGCTGACTGCCACAGCCACACGTTGCTTCTGTCCACCGGAAAGCGTGTTGGGATGGCGTTCCCGGTAGGCTGTAAGCCCCAATTCCTTCATGGTTTCCTCTACTAAATCTTGATCCGGGTTTCGGATTCCGAAGGAACATTCTGCCCCCACACTCTCCGCAAACAATTCATAGTTCACATCCTGCATAACCATATAAGAGCGTTTCAACCTCGCCTTGTGTTCCATCGGCTGGTCGTCCCAAAGGAACGCGCCTTCACAGTCTTTATGAAGCCCACACAGGGCGCGAGAAAACGTGGTCTTTCCGGCTCCATTATGACCGACCACCCCAATGACTTCCCCCTTTGCCGCAGAAAGAGCAATCTGGTGTAGAATCGTCCGTTTTTTATAGCGCAGAGTAACATCATGGAGTGCTAATGTGGGAGAGGAAATAGGCGGATGACTGGCCGGAGGGAGCACCCTTGCCAGATCAACCGCCCGCAGCCCCATGTGTTCCCGTTCGGTTTCGGGCAGCCGGAGAAATTCCTCCGGCGTGAAAATCCTTGCTATTTCTCCATCTTCCAGATAAACAATGCGATCTGCCAGCTCCATCAGATAATAGAGTCTGTGCTCCGCAATCAAAATGGTTTTCCCCTGGCTTTTTATCAGCCGCAGATGTTCTTTCAATTCCTGGATGGAAGCCATGTCCAGATTCGAGGATGGTTCGTCCAGCAGATAGATTTCCGGGTTCATGGCATAGACAGACGCAAACGCGATTTTCTGTTTCTCCCCACCAGACAATTCAAAAATATTGCGGTTCCGTAGCTTTTCAATATGCAAATCTTTTGTTGTCTGTTCTACCCGTTCCTCCAGTTCCTTTACCGGCCTGGCTTCATTTTCAATTCCAAACGCAATCTCACTGTCCGTATCCACATTGAAAAACTGCGTCCGGGGATTCTGAAAGACTGAGCCCACCTTTGCGGCGATCTGATACATGGGCAGGTTGCTGATTTCCTGTCCGTCCACCAGCACACGCCCTTGAAGTTCTCCCTGGTAAAATTGTGGAATCAGGCCGTTTACCAACCTTGTGACCGTTGTTTTTCCACACCCGCTACGGCCACAGAACAAGACACATTCCCCGTCTGCAATTTTCAGGCTGATTCCATGCAGACCGCCATGCTCCTGTCCCTCATAAGAAAATGATACATTTTCAAATTCAATCACCCGGTCACACCTCCCCGCATACATAATTCAAAAATAAAGAAAGCAACAGCAATCAACATCGCCATCCAATCTGCAATCCCGCATTTTATCTGGACAAGGCAGGTCCGTGGATTGGGATTCTCAATCCCGCGAGTAACAGAGGCAATGGAAAGCTCGTCCGCTGCTTTGGAGGCCATCATCATCAGCGGCACATAAATACACTCTACCGTCATCCCCGGATGGGAAAGGAATCCGCCCAGGGAGGGCGATACATCCCGCATCCGCATGGCGTCCTTAACAAAATGCCAGTCCTCCTGGATAGTTGGAATATAGCGCAGCATGACCGCAAATGTGATGACAAATTTTTTCGGGGCATGGATGCGGTTCATGGCAGATAAAAACTCGCTGACTTTCGTTGTGGACAGGACAATCCCTGCCAGCATCCCACAAGCATAAACTTTATGGTACAGTCCAAGGAACGCAACAAACATGGTCCGTAGCGTCCCCGTCATGGCCGCCATGATCCAGACCGTCAGTACACAGACCACGGCATAAAAGCAGACCCCTTTTATGGAATATTTCCACTTTCCGCAAAGCACTCCCAATACAGCAATCAGCAGGACAAGTGCAAACTGATACGAAAGGGAAGGTGCGAACGTGGAACACAGTACGCACATTAAAATAAGAAAGAGCTTGGCCCGCGGGTCAAGCCAAAGCCCTTTCTTGACGGTGTTACCCATCATGCTGTAATACCTGCTTTTTCAAACTGCTTCTTCAGCATTTTGCAGCCCACAAATGCACTGATAGAAGCTGTTACAAGGAGAGCGGCAAACATGGCGATAAAGATTCCCGCGTTTGCGGTCGCCTGCATGGTGTCGATATAGCTTTGCTCGGTTCCATTTCCCAACATGGTCTGTGCCCAGCCCTGGGGATCAGCGAAGAAAACAAGGTACGACCCTGTTCCGCCCAGGGAGAAAAGGATATAGGACAGGCTGTTGATTTTCTTGCTCTTGTACTGCTTTGTACCGGCGACAAAATCCGCTACGACGGCCATAATGAGATAGCCCAGCGCAAACGCCCAGTGCATACCGGTGACAAACCAGATGATGGCCATTATAACGCCCATGATCGTGATACTCCAGCGCTTATGTACTTTTGCGATCATCAGCAGATAAACCGGCCCGGCAAGCAGAGCACTCCCGGCGGGCATGAAAAAGGTCAGCATCGGGTTGGTAGCAAAAAAGACGCCACCCACCATGATGAATACGAACAAAAGTGCGGTGAAAATCCCTGTTGTTACTAAGTCCTTGACGGACAATCCTGCCTTTGCATTTACTTGATTACTCATATTTTTTCCTCCTGCTTCAAGAACGGTTGACCTACCGCCTGAAATCTGTTATATTATGATTAGTCTCTGCTAACCACGGTCTATATGATACTAACTTTCCGGGCGGTCTGCAATACGTTCCGGGCATCTTCGTCCTTTCATTGCAAAGTTCCGTCCAATCGTTTCAAAGGAGGCCGTCATTTGAACAATAGCATTATTGCGGATTACTATGAGCCGCTTTTAACAGATAACCATTTTATCCCGGTAGATAGCAATAACCGCTTCAATTCTGCCGGACAATGCTGGCGGTTATCGCCTGAATTTGGGGAAGGCCTTTACTGGGTCTATGCGAAAAAAGACCTGTACGACATTAAAATCCACGATTTCTATTTTCACGAAGATTTCTTCATGGAATTTAACCTGCCAGAAGCCTTAAGCATTACCCAGTATGAATCTATCTCCGGGGAGGAATTAAATCCCTATCGGCGGATGTCTGCCGGATGTATTAAAGCCTTTATCGGCGGTTATAAGCCATACAAGGCGCTGATCCACAAAAAAATCCCCATCCGTTCCATCGGTATCGAAGTCATGCCGGCATACTATGAGGATTATCTCCAAAAGCAATATCCAGGGGATTATATCAGCCCGCTTGCAGCTTTCCGGCAGATCGATCAGACAACAGATTTCCCAGCTATGGCTAAATTGCTCCATGAAGTAAAGGTCTACCGTGGGGATGGGATTGCCGCAGGATTATTCTATGAAGCGAAAGTAGCCGAGGCCGTATCTCTTGTCGTGGAAGAACAGAAAAAAATTCTGTCCCGTAAAGAGAAACGTTTGTCCGAGCAGGATGTGGCGCAACTGAAAAATGTGATTGCTTATCTCAATGACCACTATGCTTTTGATATTCCATTAGAACGTCTTGCAAAAATCGCCTGTATGGGAACCACTAAGCTGAAAACATCTTTTAAGCAGCTGCAAGGCTGCACGATCACAGAGTACATTCAACAGCGCCGCATGAGCCAGGCAGAGCATTTGCTGATCGATACGGATTTCACAATGGGACAGATTGCGGAAATGATCGGTTACTCTACTTCTAGCCGGTTTGCGGAATTATTTCGCAAGAGTACAGGCCTCCTGCCGATTGAATATCGGAAAATGGCTCAGCAAAAATAAATTCACAATGTAATGCCACGACAGATCACTCTACAACGGAGTTTCAGTCGTGGCATTTTTCTGCTTTTCTTTACGGATATAGCCATTTTCCCCTTTTCAAATTGTAGTATTAGTAGAGAGAAAAATAGAAGGTAAGGCTTGATAACAAGCACAGCAAGCGAGTACCCGCTTGCGATTTTTCGTATTTTCAGATCTCTTGACCGAAAATGAAAAATGTTTGTTGAGATAATCTCAAACTCTTATGAAGAATGGAGGCAGCGCATGGCGAACCGGAAACGGAATATCCAGATGAATTTTTATGTCACAGAGAATAAAAAACGGCTCATAGATGAGCGGATAAAACTGCTAGCCTCCCTACCGCATTCAATATCATTCTCGTTTGGCAACGAACTAAAAGCTGAAATCTGCAATTCATCCTCATAGTTCAATTAGTAGCCGGAAACGCCATAATCATGGAGCAACCATGTTATCAAAAAGGAATCGGCATAATCAGTCCTGTTCTCAAGCACAATAAGGTTATTCCTTTGTGCAAATCGGAACGATAAAATATATTTGAGGTGAACGATTATGCCGATTGATGATTTAACTGCTTTAGGGCAAAAAATACGGGAAGCCCGAAAGAATAAAGAACTGACACAACAGGAACTTTCCGATCTAAGCCATGTTTCTGTAAAGCAAATTGCCAATATCGAAAAAGGGAAAATGAACCCGTCCTATTTGATTTTGAGAGCATTGGCAAAGGTCCTGCACATCTCTTTAGATACGCTTATAAATCCAGATGTTTCTCTGGAGGATGAGGGTGTTAATCAGATGAAAATGCTTTATTCCAGCTGTCCGCCAGAAATGCGTGACACCCTGCTGCATCACACCCAAGAAACGGTGAAGGAACTGACAGAGTTATCCGAGAAATTTGAAACGAATTGAGCCAGTGAGTGAAATTTAACGATTCTCTCACTGGTTCTTTTCATTTCATATAAAATTAAAATTTCAATCAAATAAAAAAGTCAACTTACACATATCAAATTTCTTTTCATAGGTTATAACTTATATTCTATTTTAATTTTCAAAGTATACCATATCCCATGATCGTTCCGTTATTGATATCGTAGCTTCTCTGGTTCACGGCATCACTGGAGTTTCCCTCTACGGTGTATACGGTACTGCCCTCGGTTTTCTCCACGATTCCTACATGGTCTGAGGTTCCATCTCCGTTCCAGTCAAAAAAGATTAGGGTTCCAGGTGCTGGCGAGTATCCTCGGCTTTTCCATTTTCCTTTGCTCTGGAACCATGCGATCCCATCATCGCACAGGGAGAACTTCGGCATCTTTCCGCTCTCAATCAGACCTGCCTGGTCCCCACACCAGCTGGCAAAGCAGGCACACCATGCTACATGGCTGTCAAATCCATACCACGACCAGAACTTCTGGCCACCTTCATTTCCAAGCTGGGTAAGTGCCACGGATACAATCTGGCCGTTGCCTCCAAACAGGCCGGCAAACAATCCGCCGCTAGAATAATACCGCAGGACGTGAGGGACATATTCTGGATCCCCATAGGCACTCCAGCCATGTGAAGCCGCCTGTTCATTGGAAAACTGCAAAGCGTTTTCTGCACTGTAGCCCCCATAGTTTCGGAGAGCCCACGTTATGTATCCGTTACCGTAGTTATATCCTTGCAGAGACAGTTTCAGCTTGTCCATGTCCTGGGGACTAGTGCATCCGGCTTCCTTCAGGCAGTCCGCATAATATTGGATTCCCACTTGTATGGAGTAGTCTGCATCCTGGATGGCATTGGGGCTGTTGGAGTACCGGGTGTTGTATGGGCACTCACTGCTCTGCATGGGATCGGTTCCCCGACCGCCGGATTCCTGCATCATGATCGCCTGTATCACCGAGACGTATTCTGGGATTCCATACTGATTGGCGTATTTCTGGATGGTTGATGTGTAGGAAAGGACTTCCTGGCTGAGTGCTTCGCTGCTCTCTGAGCTTCCCGAAAATGCGGCACCGCCAATAATTCCGACTATGATAACCAGAAGCAGAACCATGACCGCTCCGGCGGCTCCCAGTGCAGCCATCATGGACTGCACCGTTTTCGCTGCCGCTTCTACAGCGGCCTTAGCTGCCTTGAAGGTATTCTCTCCTGCCCTTGCCGTTTTCTGTATCCGGCGGACTCCATCGGAAGTCTGCAAGGCGGCTTTCTTCGCCGCCTGCTTCGCTGCCCTTCGTTCCATCTGCTTCTGCATCCGGGCTGTCAAGGCGTTGGAACTGGCCACCCGGAGCTTCTGCTCTGGCTGGATGCTGATCTTCACAGATGGAGGGGCGGTCTTAATAGTACGCCGCTGTATGGTCTTCGGCTCCAACTGTTTCCGTGGCTTTTCCTTGATCCGGATGGTTTCCGGCTGTTTCTGGCGGATGGCATTCTGCCTTGCGGTATCTCCGGCCTTGCTTTTCTGGTTTTGTCTTTTGATGGAAAGCGATCCACCTTCCGACATTTCCTGTCCATTCTGGATTCTTGGTGTCTCCCTAGCTGCCCGGATCTTCTGTTCTTTCGTTTTGACGGCATCTGAAATCGCCTTTTGCCGCTTGGCTTTCTGAATCTGGACTTCCTGGTTTTCCCGTTCCTTGACCTTCACACGGGATGCCCCCTGTTCCCGGTTTTTTTGCTTCGGTGCTTCCCGACTGACCGGATCGGGAGCCTGTGTGTCCCCTGTTACTCTGGCGGCTTCTTTCTGCGCTTCTTTTTTACCAGTAACTCTCAGTTTGATCTTCTCGTAGGAAGTCTGTGCTGCTGTCTTTCCGGCGCTGGTTACAGTTCTGCCAGATTTTCTGGCAGCCCATTCCTCTGCGGATGCGACTTTTCCACTGGCATACTCGGATGGGGACTGTTCCTCCATGTCATTATCCCTGGCATTTGCGATGGTCTGGGACTTTTCCTTGCTCTCCAGTATGGCCGTCCGCATCAGCTCCTTCGGGATTCTGGAGGCAGGATTTTTAGTCTTTGGTTTTGTTGTGACTTCTTTGGTTTTGATATCCTTCATCTCTCACCTCCAGTCCCGGTCTGTACTGCTCTTACGCTTCGCCCGGCTTGGTCGTCATCAGACGGTACAGCTTTGTATTTCTTGGGAACGAATTTTCAAACGGCACCAGATTCCCGGAGCAGCGGATCAGGCCGTGGCCGGCACCCACATTGGTGATGTAGGATAACTGGTTGTCCGAGATATTCAGAAGTGCCGCAAGCTCGTCCCGGTCGGTGGTTGCCTGATTCAAAAGGATCAGGAACTCACTATTTGCCAGCATCAGGCGGGCGGTATCGGATTTCAGAAGTTCCTCTACATTCTGGGTAAGCCCGGTCACAAATCCCGAATACTTACGGATACGCTTGTACAGGCGGTAGAAAAAGTCTGCACTGTATTCATAGCGGAACAGCAGATAAAACTCATCCGCAAAGATCCATGTCGTTTTTCCCTTCTTCCAGTTCTGGATCACACGGTTAAAAATGGAATCCAGTGTGACCAACATTCCAAGTGGCATCAGCTGTTCGCCCAGCTCCCGGATGTCATAATCAATGATACGGCTCTTCGTATTGACATTGGTTTCCTGGGCAAAGGTGTTCAGGCTTCCGTTAATAAACAGTTCCGAAGACAATGCCAGCCCTCTGGCTTCTTCCTCCGGCTGGAGCATGAGCTGTCGGTACAGATCCTTTAGGGTCGGCACCTGCCCTTGGTATCCGCCCCTCATATAATCCCGGTACACGTCTGCGGTGCAGCGGTCGAGAATGGATTTCTCCTTTGCCGAAAGGTTCCCGGCTCCTACGAGCTGCTCAAACAGGGACAGGATGAATTCGGACTTTTCAATCAGAGGGTTACGGTCATTGCCATAGGCGGAGTCCATGTCCAGTGCATTCAGATGGGTATCGGACGTTGCCGAGATCCGGATGACCTCGCCGTTTAAGGCTTCCACCAGTGAAGCAAACTCGGACTCCGGATCGAGGATAAGGATGTCATCTTCCGTGGAAAGGGCAAGGTCTACGATCTCTTCTTTTGCCGAGAAACTTTTTCCAGAACCGCTGACTCCCAGTCGGAAGGAATTTCCATTTAACAGCTTTCTTCGGTCTGCCACCAGCATATTTTTGCTGACCGCATTCTGCCCATAATAAATGCCGCCCGGCTGCATGATCTCCTGTGTATGGAACGGAATCAAGACGGCAGTGGACTCTGTGGTAAGGGTACGCACCGCATCGATCTTCCGCAGACCATACGGCAGGACGGTATTCAGTCCATCGACCTGTTGCCATTTCAGGGTTGCCATCTGGCAGAGGTGTTTTCTTGCAATGGAATACAGGGTTTCCGTATCAGAATCCAGTTGTTTCTTGCTTTCTGCCATATGTACCATTGTCAGGATACCGAACATCATCCTCTGGTCTCTGGTAGTCAAGTCGTCCAGCATCTCCTTGGTTTCTTTTCTCTGAAGCTCCATATCATAGGGAACCACGGCGGAAAAATTATTGTTTGCATTCTGGCGTCTCTGCCAGTTCGTTACGTTGGTCTCTACGCCCAGCAGTCGGTTCTGGATCTCACGCACTGCTTCATCTGTTGGTACCGGGATGATGTCAATAGACAGCATCAGATTCCTGCCAAGGCTGCACAGTTCGGAGATCATCTCGTCTTTCACATAGCTGGCGTAATCTTCCATAAAAAGGACTCTGCCGTACTGCTCGCCCAGCTTGAAATGGTCGTTGTGGAACTCCATCGTGTCCGGGCAGATCCAGTCCTTGAAACTGTGTCCCTTTTTCGCAAAGGCTTTCATGTCAAACGGAAAGCTCTGCGGAACGTCTGCCTTGAAAAAGTCCCGGAAGATCTGGAGCCTCTGTTCTGCATCCAGCTCTTCCCCGATGGAGGACAGCTTGGCCAGATGGGTGATGATATCCGTTCCCACACGGGCGAAGTATGTCCTGGCTTCATCGATGTTCTTCTTGTGGACGCTGACGGTCAGATAGCGTTCCTGGTAAATGCTGTTGTTGGTACCGGAAATCTTGGAAAGGAGCATATCGTTATACTCTTTCCGGTACTCGTCCAGTCCATCTCCTTTCATTGGAATCAGCAGGGACTGCTCAAACTCTTCCTTGTTGATCTTACGGTTGTTCAGGGTAATCTTCGCCGTACAGCCGGAATCCAGTGCATTTAAAAGTTCGGAGTAGTCCAGGAACATCTCTGTCTTATCCGCTTTGCTGGCAATGGAATAGTTGATATCCGTAAACCGGAATGTCCGGGAATACTTGCTCTCCACCTGAAAAATACCGTCCGGCCAGATCTTGCGGATCGGGATCGCCTGCTGGACAGACCTCGGTACTTTGAATTTTTCTTTGTCCTGTTTCAGTGTCTGACTCAGGGTTTTAATCAAAGGCATCACCCCTTCCTCCTGGCTTCTTTGGTTTCTTCTGTTTCGTCCGCTTCTTCTCCAGAAGCTCCGCTCCGTTTCCCATCATCTTTTCACCCAGCCGCAGGCTCTCTTCCATGCAGGAAAAGTACAGGTTCTCCGATTTGAATACCAGCCGTTTCGGGTACAGCAGTTCGGATTTGATGACTGCCCATGCGAACTGTTCTGCCGTCATGCCGTGGTAACGGAAAAAGCCGCAGGCTGCAAAGGGAGCCGCCCCAAGCACGCACAGCCATCCGGTTACCTGTTCCCCGGCATATTTCCGGGTGAGGAAATAAATACCAAGGGCTGCCAGAATCGCCAGTACCGAAAATAGGCACTGCCGGAAACTTAAGCCCCAGAACATTGACTCCTGATAGTCTCGGATTTCTTTATTCATTTTCACTTCCATGTTGTTTTCTACCTTTCTCTTTGTAATCTCTGTTTTTTCTTTGGTTTCTGTTTTGATGCATCCTCTATCTGGATACCATGTCTTTCCATAAATGCTTTGGTTCCTTCCGGATCAAGCTCTGCCAGTTTTTTCAGGTCGAATGCAACCCTCTGGAAGATGCAGTAACCGGAGGATGCGGTATCCGGCTGTATCGTTCCCAGCTTATGCTGCTTTATAAAACGAAACTTTTCTTTGCTGAAATTGTGGTCGATATAGGCTTCATTGATACCGCCCAGCGGAGCAAAAGGCAGGTTTACCGTAAGGTCTGCAAAGCTTTCCGGGTATCCATCTTCCATATGGTAAAGCCCGATATAGAGATTGTCATCGCTCATGTAACTGTCTACCCTGAGAAATAATTCCTCCCGGCCATACTGCCAGTCGTAGCTCAGTGTCTTTGGTTCTTCCATTTTTTTCGCCTCCTATAATCCCATGATTTCTTTTACGATACGGTCGGATGCCTTGACTGCCCCGACCAGTACCAGCAGGTTAAATACCAGTTCCCCGACGTAATTCCAGACAATGGTCACGGCGGACAGGCTGGTGTCCCCGATTGCCGGCGGACTTGATGCAAACACCGAAAAGATGATGCAGGCCAGTGCGATGATAGCTCCTTCCAGACATACCCCGGCGTAGGAACGGATAAAGTTCTTTCCTACAGACTGGGTTGGCTCCCCGGCAAAGGTTGCCAATGGAATCGGTGCGATGGCTGTGTACATATACAGCTTAAACATTCTCCCGTATACAGTCAGAATCATGACAAATGACAATACCGTAATCAGCAGGCTTCCTAATAAAGTTACGATCCACAAAGGGATGGATTCCAGCATCCCCACCGCTTCGATCTTGTCCACGATCTCCGAGGGCAGCTCCGTTACAGTTCCACCCGCCATCCCGGAGTGGGACATGATATTTGTTACGATGCCCTGCACAATGGAAAAGATCGCGGTCAAAAGCTCCATGCCGGACATGACGGCTCCCTGTGCCAGTGCAAAACGGATAAAGGCTTTCACTACATGTTCCGGCTTTTTCATATCCGTGAAGCTCCCACAGGTTTTCACAAGCCCCGCCGCAAAGAACAGAACCAGCAGGCCGTACCCGATGGCTTTCAGTCCACCGTTGATGTTCGTCATCACGCTCCAGATCGCCCCGCCCTTGAAATTCTCCGGGCTTTGCGTCAGCAGTGTCCAGATCTCAGCCAGCTTGTCGCTCCAGGTCTGCAAGGCAGAATTTAGATTCTGTACGATCCAGTTATCACTCAAACAGTTTCACCTCCCATCCTGCAAAAGTGAGCAGGGAGCCGGCATTTCGCATGGCTCCCCTTCTGGTCTCTTCTCCTATCCCATGATCAGGTCCAGGATCTCTTTTGCAAAAGTAATGATGATACCGCCTGCCAGTGTCAGAAATCCGTTTGCCCTCTGGCTCGGATCGTGGCTCTTTAAGGACAGGCCGACCTGCACGATACCAAATCCCAGCAGGATCAGGCCAATGGCACGGATTAGGGAAAAGATAAACGTGGACAGGTTATTGACTACGGTCAGCGGATCGCCTGCGGCATAAACGCAGGTCGCCCCAATGCAGATCGACAGTACCATGACTGCATACAGAGCAAACAGTTTCTTCTGCCCTCTCTTCATCTTCAGCGGTGCGGTCTCTTTCCTGGTTTCTGTGTGTTTCTTATTTTTCAGTAAATTCATTGGCATTCCTCCCATCAAAAAAGCTCCCCGATGATGTCCTCATCCAGAAGCAGTTCGTAATCGTCATATCTTGTTTCATCAAACATAAAATCGTCATGCGCCAGCGGTGCTTTCGCATAGTTGAACGGTCCGGCACCGCCGTCCTCGGTATACCGGATATTGGGATGCTTCATCAGGTCATACTTGGCATCCAGTATGGGCCGCTCCCCACGGATAAACAGAAGGGCATTCTGGTTGTCCAGCATACGGACTTCATCCGGCTGTAACAGCTCCCTTCCGCTCTGCTGGAAGTTGGTGGAGTAGCTGCCGGATTTTCCTTTGGTCTGCCCGTAGGTATTGGTGTCTATGGTTTCTTTCCCCAGTAATTCTGATACATATTTGTGTGTCTCTTTTTCGTTGCCGCCCAGGTATAAAAACTCATCGCAATTGCCCACCAGACTTTCCCAGGAGTCCTTGAACAGAGCCTTTAGCTGGCTCATGTTCTGGATGATGATGCTGCAGTAAATGGAACGGGATCGGCAGGTTGCCAGGATCTTCTCAAACTCATTTGGCAGGGATACGTTTGGAAACTCATCCATGATGCAGTTGACCGGAACCGGGAGGGCACCGCCATGCACACGGTCTGCCATGTAATAAAGCGTCTGGAAAAGCTGGCTGTAGATCATGCCTACCAGATAATTCAAAGAGGTGTCTGCATCCGGGATACAGCAGAAAAGGGCAACTTTTCTTTCTCCCATGCTGGAAAGATCCAGTTCATCAGTATTGGTCAGCTTGGCGATCTGCGGCAGATTGAAGGCTGCCAGCCGGACACCTACACTGATCAGGATGGACTTGGCGGTCTTTCCTGCCGCCTGCTTGTAAATGTGATACTGCTTGACGGCAATGCTGTCCGGATCCCGCATCTCCAGACGGTCAAACAAAATGTCCAGAGGGGACTCGTAGTCCTCGTCCTCTTCTTTTACCTGTGCCGAGCCTAACATTTCCATAATCATGGCGAAGTTCTGTTCTTCCGGCGGAGCTTCGTGGAGCAGATACAGCATCAGTGCCTGAAGCAGTGCGGTTTCGCTCTTCTCCCAGAAGGGATCGGAGGACTGGGAACCTTTGGGTGTGGTGTTTTGTATCAGATTGGAAATAAGACGGAGCACGTCTTTGTCATCGTGGACATACTCGAATGGATTGTAGCAAAAAGATGTGTCGGGATTGATGAGGTCAAAGACACGCACCTCATATCCTTTCTTTTCCAGCAGACCGCCTGTCTTTCGGAGCAGCTCGGCTTTCGGATCGGTGATGACCATCGAACAGCAGCACTGCATGATGTTTGGCAGGGCAAAGCCTCTGGATTTTCCTGCACCGGAGCCTCCCACTACGAGAATGTTGAGACATCTGCGGTGCTTGTGGGTGTCAAGGCTAATGCGGAAGTTCTGTGTCAGCAGGATGTTCTGGGAGTACGGCTTCTGGCTATATTTCTTACAGATCTGCCGGGCATCGCCCCATCTGGCAGAGCCATGTTCTTCCCCTCTGCGGTAGTTCTTCTGACTGGAATAAAAAATGCCGATCCCGGCTGCGTAAAGTAACGTGCAGACCAGCATCGACTTGATGGTATATTCCGTATAATGAAACTGGAAGGGATGGTTCAGCTTTTCTGTGAGAACCTCCATCAGCTCGAAAAGATTCCTGCCCTGCTGGATGGCATCCGCAAGCAGGATTGCTACCCACCAGATGACAGGCAGTCCGGCAAGCCAAATCACCCAGTCTGACTTCCGGCTGTTTGTTACCGGGATGGCTGCTGTTTGGGCCTCTCTGCTCTTGGCAGGTCCGTAATGTGGAAGCTGTCCACTCCCGGAACGAGGGCAAGGCTGCTTCCATTCTCCCAGTTTACGTGGATCTGCCCTGCATCGTCTACCATATCCACCTTACCTTTTAAGCCGGGTGGCATGTGGCTCTCCCCCTCCATGCTGTTAAGCGTGACCTCGGTTCCCGGCGGATATCTTCTCCGCATGGCTTCTATTCTTTCTTGTGTCATATTTCTGTATATTTGTACCACATCCTTTCTTCATCTTCCCCTTCCACGGTATGGGCGGTATCTGGATTTCATGATCTTTAACAGGACGCTGTCGATCCCATCGGAATAGCGTCCGTTTTTCAGGTATGTGTCCCGGAGCTGGTTTAAGGCTTCCACGGATTTGCTGTGTTCGGCTTCTGTCAGGTAGAGCTTTCCCTCTTCCTGCTCTGCCAGTTTCAGAACCAGATCCCGTGTGGTATCCACCGGAAGCCCCTGTTCTTTTTCCTGCCGGAACACTTCCCGGAGTGCATGGATCAGCATGTGGTTCATGATCCGGTCCATCTTTACATATCGCATTCTTGTCATAGGCGAGCCTCCTTTTTTCCTCTTTTTTCTCAACCACAACATACCACACTTCCTCCCGGAAAGCTACTGCAAAAGAGCCGGAAAAGCCCCTTTTTATCAGCGTTCCGGGGACTTTTTACTCTTGGCAGGTTTCTCCGTTTTTTCCTCCGGGATGGAAAATTCATCGGTCATAAATTCCTGCTCGCTTTTGCCAAGGTTGCGGTCTACCTGCTTGCCAATGGAATAGGCTGCACTCTTTACATCCTGGATAAAGGAGCGGAGTTCTTTCGGATCTTTCTGTCCGAATACCTGCATCTGGCATACCTTGTCAAAGGAAAAACCGGAGACATCCACGCCGTATTTCTGTGCTGTCACATACGCCGCACAATAGGCCTGTGCCGATACCCCTGCCCGGCTGTAGCTTCCATCGTGATGGTCAAGAGATGCATACGCCAGTTCCCGGCTGATGGAATGGAACGTTGCATTTTCGCTCATGCCATTTCGGACATAGATCGTCCGCTTGTTCGGGATGTACTGTGCCTGTACCTTATCCGGCAGATTGTCTGCGATCTGAATCCGTACCTCGCTGTCGGTCAGCAGTGCTTCCATCAGCTGGTCCATCGGCTTTGGCTCTGCCTCTTCCGGCTGCTTGGTACGGATCTGGCTGATGTCATAGGCTTTCTGGATGGAGTACCCCTGCTGGATGACACCGTCCTTTTCATATTCCTGTCCGACAATGAAGTTGTATCCCTTGCTTCCGGTCTTGACTACCTTGCCTTCTTCCTTCCATTTTTCAAAGGTCTTGACCTGCCGGATCTCCGGATTCTGTGCATAAAGCAGGAACAGGTTGTCTGTCCTCTGCGGCTTGCACTGTCCCATAAAATCAAGGAATCCTTTTAAGGAGTCCCCATTCTGGAAGACCTCCTGTGCCTTTCCATCGATCATACCCCAGATTTCTTCCCTCTCCTGCTTTTTCTGTGCGGCATATTCTTCTTTCGATAACCGCTGGGCGGACTGCTCCTGCGAGTCCTGCCCTAAAAATTTTGTCAGATCCATCTCCTACCTCGCTTTCACCTTTCGTTTCTTTCTTGCTTTCTTCTGCGTTTTCCTTGGTCCACGGTTCTTTTCCCGGCTCCGCTTCTGGGATTCCTCTGCTTTCTCCCGTTTGATGTTCTCCAGCTCCCGGCGGACACTGGGACGCTCCTGTTCCCTCTGCCCTGCATCAGTCCCTTTTTCCTGCCCGGTAGAAATATTTCTGCTGTGCAAGGAAGAGCCGGACAGATTCTCTTCCCCCTCTTCCTGCACCGGGATAAAATTTTCCGGTTCGGAAAACTCCTTTTCGGGATGATTCTGGTTCTTTTCCTCTTCAGAAAAGTCCATGTCACCGACCTGGAATGCTTCGTCCAGATCGCTGATTTCAAACTGCACCTCGCCCTCCGGCATCTGCACAGTTTCCTGTACTGCTTCGGTTTCCGGTGCTTCCATTCCGGCGGTTACCTCATGGACAGCTTCCCCGACTTCGCTCCTTACAAAATCAAGGTTCATCTTATCCATGACACGGTTGACTTTGGCTGCATCATCGGCAAAGACCATGACCTCGCTCATCTCCGGGTTCTTTTTATCCTGGATGATCACATAGAGCAGTCCTCGTTTCCTGCCCTCACTGCAGAATTCACGCAGGCGGTCAGATGGCACAGTGAAGAACTTCAATGGCTTGTTCTCCTTTAACATCCGCACCATTCTGGTCTTGCCCCTCGTTTTCTTCTGGTCTTTTAATACGGCGGCAACAAATACCGCCAGATGCTTTGCCAGCGTACCCGAAAGCCTGAGCCCGTGGTCCACGCCGTCCAGGGAATACCGGACGATCTGGTCCGCCGCATCGCCTCCATAATTCATATCATTCACCTGCTTTCTGTTCTCGGTTGTCTGGTTTTCTCCGTCTGTTCTTCTTCCTGTTCTGCCTGTCTGTGGATCTGCTCTGCCAGATGCATCCGCTCTTCCATTTCTTTGGACTGCTGTTCGATCCGCACACAGATACGGATATCCTTCCGAAGTGGCTTCAGTTCTTCGGTGATCTGACTGATTCTGTCACTGTCCGGTTCGCTCCGGTAGAGCCGCCTCCGTTCTTTTATGAGTGCCTGTACCTGCTCTTCCAACGGGGTTCGGTATGCCATCAGCTCTTCACGGGTAGTGATCTGGTGCTTCTGGAGGAATTCCATCTGCTCAATCCTGGCATCCAGTTTTCGGATATCTGCCCGGAGCACTGGGGAGATCCTTTTCGGCTTCTGCTTTAGAACACCCATCTGATACAGATAGGAATAATACAGGGCCTGTATCCCCTTTAACTTCTTTTTCGGGGGTTGGGAAGTTTTTTCTTTTCCAACAGGTATCCTGCTTTTTGGCTGCAAGATCCACTGGCGGATGCTCTCTTCCGAGTAATGCTTTCCAAGGCTCCGCAGACGGATATACCGTTCCATCCCCGGTGCTTTTAATGCAATGTACTTTCGGTTCAGCTTCCACTGGTATCCCCTCTGCTTCATCTGTTCCAGAAACTGTTTCCATGTGAAGCTCTCTGCTACCGCATCCCGGATGTCCAGACGGATCGAAGTTCTCCAGGTCGGCTTTCCGTCCTGTTCTGCCATCCACTGTGCATAGGATTTCCCTTTGCCGTTTTTCGGTTCGATGACAGATAAGCCGTATTTCAGGCATAAGGCATCCGAAGTTTTCCGCACATCCTCGTAGTAGCTCCTGCTGTTACTATGATACTTTTTCCCATCTTCCATGCTCACGGAATTAAACACGATATGGTTGTGGTAATGCTCCGTGTTCAAATGAGTGGTGATGACAGCTTCATATTTTCCCTGAAGGAGTCTTTCTGCCAGCTCCATGCCAATCTGGTGGGCAAGTTCCGGGGTGACTTCCCCTTTGGCAAAGCTCTGCACCAGATGGAAGCCCTGCACCCCGTCCATCTTGTGGTATCGTTTCTTTGTATCTACCATATCTTGATAAGCAGTCGCACAGACACAGCCAATGGCATTCTCAAAAATGGAACGCTCCGTCTTGTCCCGGTTCATTGCATATTGAATAGCTTCTTCCAGAGAGCCGGCACTTTGTCCTTTCTTTGTGGTCTTATCCTTGTTTCGAATGTAAGTAATGGAATTGTCCAGACGGCTGACCGGGATGATACTGGTGTATGCCATCGGCTACCATTCCTCTTTGACCAGCCTCCATGTCTCTTTCGTCATGCGGAGCATTTCCCGAATATTCTCTTCCCCTGCCATCCCACATCCATTGGCTACATGGGCAAGCTGATTGGCATTGTTGCACAGACCGGATACTTTCCTTAAAAGTTCGGTATGATGTTCACAGGGTCTTGCCCGGACTTCGCCGCCCATGACAATGGAACGGATGTATTCCTCACGGGACAGGCCGCTTTTTTCTACCTGCTCTTCCAGAAAACGCAGCTCCTTTGTATTGAGGCGGACTGGTATCACATGGTTTCTTTTTCTCATCTCTTCACCTGCTTTCCAACGGGTTATTGATCGTTTCCTTACATTTCACGGTTTTTCCAGATCAGGAATCCTGTCAGCACGCCAATGGCTACGGCTGCAGCAATAATCTTTTTCTTCATATAGGCCTCACCCCCTTTCCGGTACCCGGCACAGTTCCATCGGGGCAAGCATGATTCCTCTTTTCTCCATCTCTTTCGCAAATTCCAGAAGGTTCCATTTCTTCCCATCGATCATGGCAGATTCTGCATCCAGATAATGGCAGGTGGATACGTTCCGCTCTCCATTTGGGGCATTCTGCACAAGGCTCTCCCCGTCTGAAAGCCGGAACAGTTCCTGTCCCTGACTGTTTACAAAACAGATGCACACGCCGTGGTCAATGATCTCCTTTGGTTTCATCCGGCACCGCTCCAGTGCCTCATCCTCCCGTTTTCCTGAGATCAGTAAACACATTGCAAACACGCCCATTGCCCCTCCGGTCATTGTGCCAAGTATAAATCCTAACATTTCTTCGTTCTCCTTTCGTCTGTTTACGGCTCGATATGGGGGATTGGGGTTCTCCCCAAAGTGCGTTTGGATATCCAAACGCTATGCTTGCAAAACCAGTCGCATTTTGCTTCGTCCCCTCTGAACCTATCGTTTTTCGGAATTATTCGTTTTCTTTGATTTTGCTTAACCCATCCAGCGTGGTACAGATGATATGGAGTCTGTCAGCCATGCTGATCTCCGTGTTCATCGTCCCGGTGGTCTCTTTTCCGCAGACGACCACCATCCTGCACCGTCTTAAGATCTGATGGGACATTCTCCGCATAGCCTGCATATCCTCCGCATCCCCATCATCAAGGAATGGGGAAAAGCTGTACTGCGGACAGATCGGCACATATCCCAGTTCGTAGATCTTCCGGCAGTACCGCTGTACTTTGGTCTTTCCCTCTTCTGCAGAGCAGCAGACATAAGCAAGTGCCTGTTCCAATACGACCATCTCCTTTCCTGACCAGACAAGTTTCCTCTGCCCGGCGTTTTTCCAAAAAGAAACACCCACAAAGCATTCCGGCTCTGTGGATGTCTTGTGGACATCTGGATTCTTTTCTTCCTTTTTTCAGATGTCTGGCAGACATCCGGTTACTGTGGTTCTTTATTCTCTGCTTCTGCCCCGGCTTCCAGTGCGATACGGACACGGTCGCTTCCCAGCTTATAATATGCATCCGTCACTTCGATGCCGACTGCCTGATAGCCCGACTCTGTCGCCGCAAGGATGGTCGTGCCAGCTCCGGCAAACGGGTCTAAGATCAGGCCGCCCGGCTCGCAGATCTGGATGACATCCTTCATCAGCTGGAGCGGCTTTTCTGTCACATGGATGCGGTTCTGGGGATTCCCATAACGGAACACACCCGGAAGACAGGACACCGGGCGGTTGATTGGCATCGGACCGTTGCTTCCCCACACGATGTATTCTGCCTGCTGGCGAAACCTGCCTTTTTGCGGACGGGAATTTCCTTTGTCCCAGACTGCAGTTCCTCTCCAGATCCAGCCTGCCCACTGAAGGGCATCGGTGATAGACGGGTACTGTCTCCAGTCAATAAAAAGGCAGATCGGAGCCCCTCTCTTGCAGGCTTTCCGCACATCGTACAGCCATTCTGCCATCCAGTGGGTCCAGGAACGCTGATCCTTGTTATCCCCATCAAAGTCCGGAAGGGCATTCTCTGCTTTCATGCTGCTATACTTCTGGTTGGTGGTGCGGTTGCGTTCATTCTGCTTGGTTCCCCCGGACGCATAGGGCGGATCGGTCACGACTGCATCAAAAATCCCCGGCTGGAATCCTTTTACCAGCTTTAAGGTATCCCCATGCAAGATACGCCAGTTCTCCCCTCCGGCAGACTCATCCGGCACACAGTCCGGTTTTAAAAGATCTTCAAGTTTCAGGGTATTTCCCATAGGCATCATCCTTCCTCTTGCTTATTTCCCAGATTTCTCTGGAAGTGCTTCTATCTATGGAACTGCTCATCGGCAGGTATCCTCTTTTTTTGGTACTTCTTTTCTCGGTGTTCTGCGCTGTTCACGGTGATCCGACAGTTCGGTTTCCACATATTCGCTGATGATTCCCAGTGCTTCATAATAATTGCCACTCTTGTGGACACGGTCTGCCATCTCGTTGGCCTGTTCGGACATCCCGGCACATCTGAGCAATCTTGAGGCATCCCCAAGGATTGAGAAAATATTTCCGTCATGCCCTAAGAGCTTCAGCTTCGGACGGGACGGATTTGGTTTCGGCTGCTGTTCCTGCATCTCGTTTTCTGGTGCTTTCACCTGTATCTGGAAATCCGAGCCGGCACCGACATAGAAATGTAAGTATAATTCACCGCCGTCTACCTTGATCTCCCGTTGTTCCAGACTTTCTCCCCAGCCATCGCTGTACTGGCCTCTCAGATACTGCCCCACCACACGGTATTCCTCTGGTGTCAGATTCTCCCGGAGTGTCAGGTTTGCACAGCCATATAAAACACCATCCTGTTCTTTTACCGCCATTGTAATACGTTCCACTTTTTCCTTAATGTCCTTATTTCGGTTAAAATAATCAATCAGGTTGCATGGCTGGTTGTCAGGCATACCGAGCCGGTTGATCTCGTCAACCTTTTCTGCTATAGATGGCTGATACTGCACCAGGTCAGGTCCTTCCAATGGTTCCGCATCATCCAAATCCACAATATCTGAATAGTCCGGGATAAACTCTGCCATCAGAGGGGACAGCATTTCCACTTCTATTTTTTCTTTGATAGGCATCACCTCACTTCCTTTCTCTGCCGTTTCTCCGGTGTTCGGGCAGTCATCTTTGCCATATCTGCCCAGTCTGCCCCTTCGATCTCCGGCAGGTTCTCGATGATCCGATAGCTTCCCTCGTAGGCTTTTCGGATATGTTCACATGCCCACCGTCCGGCAAAGTCATTGTCGGTACATACTTCAATCTCGGTAATCTCCGGGTGCTGGGACAGAAAATGTTCCAGTGCCTGCGGCTTTTTCATACTCCGCTGGCTCTGCCCTTCTTTTGGTGCACTGATCCCGCCAAGCTCCAGACGGTACTTATCCCGGCTTCCCTGTTCCAGTGTCATGTGAGCCAGCACATCCACACAGGCTTCATAAACGGCAACCCGTCTGCATCCTGTTTGTGCCGGAACACAAAAAGCGTATGCCTTTTCGCTTCCAGCCTGTTCCATCTTAAAAGCCTTTCCGCTAGCATCGTAAATCCCACGCAGGAAAGCATATCTTGCCACCTGATTTTCGTCCCGGCCTACGAACACAGCATTGTGATAGGGCAGGCTCTCATAGAGGATTCCCAGATGAACACACTGCTGTAAGACCTCTCCACTGATTCCGCGCTCTTTCAGATATCGGAACACCCTGCGGCAGTCCGGGCTGGCTGGCGGCAGGACAAACAGCTTTTTGGGCTTTGTCTCCACAGGCGGAGGGATGTAGGTGGGATACTCATCTTTCAGCATTTGCACTGCCTCCAGAAAGGAACACCCATCTACATGGATCAGGAAATTTAAGGCACTGGTTCCCCCGATATCTCTGGATTTCCAGTGCCACTGGCTGGTGAGCTCGTTGATTTTAAAGCTATCGTGGTCTATCAGCTCCCATTCATTTCTGGCTGAAGATTTTTTCAGGCGGTTCGGCTGGTATTTCTTCAGGTACTCAATGGCGGTGATTTCCCTTGCCCGTTTGATCTCTTCTTCCGGAATCCACGGCATTACAGTACGGTATCCCGGAGCTGCTCTGCCTTATCCGTTTTCTCCCACGGGAATTCCTTTCTTCCAAAATGCCCGAACACGGCACTCTGTCGGTAGATCGGCCGCTTCAGGTGCAGGGTGTCACTAATCTGGCTTGGGGTAAGCCCAAACACCAGAGGAATCGCAGCGGCGAGGCAGTCATCCGCACAAATCTTTCCGGTTCCAAAGGTATCCACCTGCACCATGACTGGCTGGGCAACCCCGATGGCATAGGCAAGGGACACCTGACATCGGCTGGCAAGTCCGGCAGCTACCATGTTTTTGGCGATGTAACGAGCCATATACGCCCCGGATCGGTCAACTTTGGAACAGTCCTTCCCGGAAAATGCACCGCCGCCATGCGGTACCAGACCACCGTAGGTATCCACCATCAGCTTCCTTCCGGTCAGTCCGGTGTCTGCATCCAGACCTCCACACACAAATCTGCCGGATGGATTAATCAGGATCTTGGTATCCTCATCCGGCGGCAGCATCCGAAGGGCTGGGCGTAACACTTTCTCCCGGATCTCATGCTCCAGCTTCCGAAGGGATTTTTCCTTTTCATGCTGACAGGACACAACGACCGTATCCAGACGGACAGGTCTGTCATCTTCGTATTCCACGGTCACCTGTGCTTTTCCGTCCGGCAGGATTCCCATGATATATCCGCTTCTACGGCTTGCAGACAGTTCTCTTACGATGCGGTTCGCCAGAACCACTGGCATCGGCATAAGCTGCGGCGTATCATCGCAGGCGTATCCCACCATGATTCCCTGATCCCCGGCTCCATTGGCAAGTCCGCTCTGAACAGAAACAGTCCCTGTCCTGCGTTCTCTGGAACGTTCCACTGCCCCGGCGATATCCGGACTCTGTTTGTGGATGAGGGCATCCATATGGATTCCATCTGCTTCATAGCCTGCACTCTCCAACACCTTTCTGACGATTTCAAACACCTGTGGCTCATATCGGCTGGTGATCTCTCCTGCCACAATGATGTTCCCTTTAGTAGCCAGCACTTCGCAGGCCACCTTGGAATTTTCGTCCTCTTTCAGACACGCATCCAGAATACTGTCTGCAATTAAGTCGCAGAGCTTATCCGGATGTCCTTCCGTTACGGATTCTGCTGTATAAAATCGTTTCATAATTATTACCATCCTTTCCAACGAGTCAAAACTCGCTGCTCGTTATAAACTAAATAGATCCAGCAGAAAGCACTCCTTTTTGGAACACTTCCTGCCGGATCTGGATTATGAGCTGTCTCACATTCTGCACTTTTCTAGTACGTTCAGACACTTTTTTCCACCTGAATACTACCAACACACACCCTTACATAATCCCCCTGTTTTGAACACTTCCCAGTCTGTGCGGTCATCATTTGTCTCATTTTCTACACTTTTTGGGGGCTTTCAGACACTTTTCGTTAGAGCATTCGCTGATATTCCGTAGAGTATTTACCAAAGTTTCCACTTTTGAACACATTTTCCATCTGAATACACCTGGCATACACCCTTTATATACTCCCCTGTTTTGAACACATCCCTGCCCATGCGGTCATTATTTGTCTCATTTTCTGCACTTTTCGGGTACTTACGAACACTTCTGACTCCACACTGCCCCGGAAACCGGCACCGCCAGGACGATATTCCTGGCACCGCTCCATTCATATGAACACGTGACGAGCGTCAAAACCTTATCGTATATACACTTCAGGTAATCATCTCCGGTTTCGAACACTTCCCTCCGCTTGGCTACTTTTAGGTACTCTTGCACGGCCACCACATCTGGAAGTTTCTGCTGGAACGGGAACAGATTCCGGTCTGCTTTCAGTACCGTGACAATCTTATACTCCTGAATGCCGTCCTCTGTCTGAAGATAAGCAAAACGATGGGCGTTATAATAATCTTCCCCTGCATATAAGTCCAGGTTTCCGAACATCGCCCCGCTGTTCATGTTGTGACCGTAAATGATGAGATTCCTGCTTTCGGACACTTTACAGTCTGCCTGTAAAAACAGGCTTCCGTTGATGTCATATTCCTTTTTGTAATTCCGTTTCAGGTAAAACTCCCCATTCTCCTGTTCGGACTGAAGCACCGGGTAATCAATCCCGGTATCCGGTATGGTCAGCCATCCCTGCACATCCGGGTATTGTTCCTGGAGAGAAACAAGGTCTACCGCAGCCACCGGGCATTTTCTCCCAGCTGGTTGGTCTTTCTTTTCAGAGCCTGAGGCTCCCAGAGCTTCCGGCTCCGGGAAATTCCCTTTCAGCTCTGCCACCAGCTTTTTGTTCTCCATTGGGAGATATACCATATGGTAAAGCAGGAACCCGGCACTTAAGAAAAGTGCTGCAAGGCATACCGTTTGAAAAAGTTTTTTCGCGATTTTCATCGTTCCTGTCCGGCTTTCCTCTGCTTCTTTGGCTGGCTTTTCTGCGTCTGTCCCGGCACAGGCGGTTTTCTGGCTGCTTTCAGGATCGGCTCTGTCGGAATCTGGTTCTGTCTGCAGCCCTTTAAGATTCCGGTCAGGTACGACCGTCCGGGCGGATTAAAGTTCTGCATGTAATCTTTTGTCATGATATAGACAATGGCTTTGATCTCTCTTCCGCCTTTATTCTTGACGGTGATTTCCTGTTTGTCGTAAAAATCAGGATAGCCTTCATAAAGATCCAGGCTCTTTTCGCAGTCCCCGGTCAGTGACCAGAGGACGCCGTCCACATGGCTTCCCTCTTCCGGGAAGATGGTGGCAAGACCGCTTCCTGCGGCTGCAAAGGTCAGCCGATACCCCTCCAGGCGGACGGTTTCTACCATCTCCGCCTTTGGGCACCGATATGCCATCTGGTCCAGATCCATGTTGCTTCCATACGCAAAATATAATTGTTTCAGCCTATCTGCCCCCTTTTTTCTTCTTTCTTCTGGATGCCACACCCATGCCGATCAGACCGCCTGTGGAAAGGATCAGGCACAGGGCCGGAAACCAGAGGTTGGTGTCATCGCCTGTTTTCGGGTTACTTACAGACGGGGTGTCCTCCGGCAGCTTCTCGTTCGTCACTTTCTGGATGACTTCAATCACTGGGGTTTTGTCATCTACATAAGTAAATGTCACTTCATGCTTGGTCTCATCCATCTGATATCCTTCCGGTGCTTTGGTCTCAACCAGATAATAAATGGCTGCCTTATCAAATTTGCCATCCTTATAAGTTCCGATTGCAAGCAGTCCGCTGGTTGCATGACCGTTTTCATCAGTGGTCAGGGTTTCTACCACTTTGCCATCGGCATCCCTCAATTCAAATTCCGCACCTTTCAGTGCAGCTCCGGTATCCTTGTCCGTTTTCTCAATGATCAGACGTCCCTTTGCGGTATCATCTTTCATGGCTACCTTCTGGATCTCTGCGGTGTCTGCCACCTCGAAGGTGATCTCTTCCGAAACGACATAACCGTTTGGAGCCTGCTCTTCTTTCAGGGTGTATTTACCGATTGGAAGTTTTTCGATATAATGCGGCTCTTTACCGGAAGTCCAGGTTTCTACGATATTGCCATTTTCATCTGTGATGGTCAGTTTGGCTCCTTCGATCTCATTATCTCCGGTAATATCCGTTTTGCTGATCTCCACTTTGGTCACATCATCTTCCATTACCTGTTTCTGGATCTCTACAGTATTCTCCACGGTGAATGTGATGCTTTCCGCAGTGGCATATCCATCGGCCGGCTTGGTTTCTGTCAGGGTGTACGATTTTCCTACAACCAGTTCTTTGATGATGTGCGGCTCCTTGGTGGATGTCCATTTCTCAACAACAGCCCCGTTTTCATCCGTCAGCTGTAATCTGGCTCCCGGCAGTTCCTCGCCTGTGGTCAGATCGGTTTTGGAAAGTTCCACGGTTGTCGGCTCATCTTCAAATACGAACTCATAGGACACTTCTGTTTCTTTATCCCCCTGGTACTCAAAAACAAATTCCTGTTCTTCTCCGGTGGTGACAAATCCATCCGGTGCATACAGCTCCTTCACATAATAGGTTCCGTCAATCGGCAGGTCTGCAATAAAGGAAATCTTTCCATCTACATCTGTTGTTTTTAACTCGATCAGGGTATCTGCTTCCATCAGCACCTTTCCAGATGCGGACAGGATGTCGTTCCTAGTGTACAATCCAAAGATGCCGCCTTTTAATACACGGTCGGTATCCTTTTCTTTCTTCAGGACGTTCACTTTCACCTTCTGGCGGTTGTTCTGCCAGTCCTCATCGTATACGACAACCGGGGTATCCTGATCGCGGTAGGAAAGATCTACATATCGTGGTTCTTCATCCAGGATATAACCATATGCTGTGCCTACCTCTTTGACATAATATTTTCCAACCGGAAGGTCAGATACTTCTGCAACACCGTTTGCATCGGTAGTTACAGTTGCTACCAGTTCGTTCTTGGAATAATAGTCCGGGCTTACGCCATCAGCTGCTTTGATATCTTCGGCAGCACGGATTTCGAAGGTAACGTCTGTCAGGCTTCCTGTAATGTACTCAAAGAAATGTTCCACAACACCTTTGACGTTATCCAGCAGGGTGATCTTATCGAGGAATTCGCCCTTCTTGTTTACGATCAGCAGTGCTTTCGGTACATGGTCCTGCATTTCCACTTTCTGTATTTCTGCGGTATCCTCGATGGTGAATTTCACATCCGTAGTCTTTAAATAACCAAGCGGTGCAAGGGATTCACGGAGGATATAGGTTTTTCCAACAGTCAGATATTTGATCACATGAGGCTCATCCTTTACGGAAGTCCAGCTGTCGATCACGTTTCCATCCTCATCCAGAACAGAAAGGGATGCTCCGTTCAACTCCACGCCTGTTGTCAGATCGGATTTTGTCACCTCGATGGTCGTCGGCTGGTTCTTCTTAATCGATTTCAGTTTAATGGTCTGGATGTCCTGTCCCTGATAGGTGGCATCAAATTCCAGTACCTCATCAGAGGATACAAAACCGTCCGGTGCAGAAATTTCTTTTACATAATAAGTTCCAAGCGGCAGGTCCAGGGTGAAGTGTGCCTGTCCCTTTTCATCGCTTGTAATCTCCTGTAATAAGGTGTCCGCTTTCACGATTACATTGTCACCGGATTTGATCTCATTCTTATTATAAAGACCAAAGACGGCTCCAGCTACCACGCTTCCGGTTTCTGCATCCTGTTTTTCCACGGTGATGCTTACCTTCTGGCGTTCATTGGTAAATGTCACTTCTTCGTCTACAACCGGGGTATCCTGTCCGGCATAGGTAAAGGTTACCTTTTCTCCTTTGGCATTCCAGGTGTATCCTTCCGGTGCTTTTTTCTCTTCTACACGGTATTTTCCGAGCGGAAGATTCTCGATTACGGCACTTCCGGTTTCATCGGTCGTTACCGTTGCCACCAGTGTGTCCTTTGCATATTCCAGATAACGGTTGCCGTTCTCATCTGTCTGATGGTCTGCGGTATAGATATCCTCGGAGGCGTAAACTTCAAACACGGCTCCTGCAAGGCTGGCTTCCTCATAAGTAAAGTCTTTATCAAAACCTTTGACTACTTCGCCTTCTTTGCGGATGGTCAGTCTGCCCTTAGCTGGGTGGTTCTCAAAATCCACCTCGATGATCAGGTCACCGCTGACCGGATCTTCCTGGTATGCGGTATCACTGTCTACCTTGATTTCCACGGTATTGGTGCTATGGGTATATCCATCTGGTGCAGTCACTTCTTCGATGCGGTAATTTCCACAAGCCAGATTCTGTGGCAGGATCAGGTATCCGTTTTCATCCGTAAAATAGGATTTATGTACCGTAGTGGATGGATAAGTAGTCACTTGTTCTACATATTTCTTGTTATCCAGATCGTATACTTTAAATTCAGTATTCGGAACCAGAACAGATTTCTTTGTCTCGTCATCTTTTTTGACGATTTTTAATTTTGCTTCAAACTCTTCGTCCAGAAGCACACGCCATACCTGCGGTTTCTCTGGATTGTTCTCTGAAATCACAACTTTGAAATCATCAACTGGTTTGAAGTTGTGCGGTGTGGTGGTTTCTCTTACAATGTAAGTCCCGTATGCAAGCGGAATGGAGCATGCATATCCACGCTCATCCGTGAACATTTCTGTCTGTCCGTCTGCAGTCAGCACGACCGGAGTAGCGGATGTAAAATCATAGGAACCGTCCTTATTTTTCTTCAGGCTGCTCTCCAGATATGCACTGAATCCCACACCTTTTAACAGATCGGCATCGGTCTTTCCGTTGTTGGCGGCTTTGATGACCTGAAACGGCTGTTTGATCACATCTTCCAGAGAAGTTACGGTACGTTCTACCGTCTGAACCAGATCTCCCTCGTCATTACACTCCAGATCATGTTCTCCCGGGTCTGCCAGATATCCGACAGGCGGAGTCAGTTCTTTAACGTAATACTTTCCGAGATAGAGGTCTGCGACTTCTGCATTTCCCTCTGTATCCGTAGTCAGGGTTGCAATCTGTGTTCCTGCCGGGTAAAGAACACCTGTCTGTCCATCTGGATGTACGATATCTTCACGGGCATACAATCCGTAAACAGCACCCTCAAGGGTTGCATCTCCCTGTGCGGTCTTTCCGGTTTCGGAATCCTCTTTTACCAGTTTGATCTTCGCATTGATCCGCTCATTCTGGAACGTATGGTTGAAAGAAACCGTTGCCTCTTTGTCTGTTGTGTACTGGAAGGTAAAGGAGTACACATCCTCGCCGTTTCTCACATATCCAGCTGGTGCACCCAGCTCTTTCATGTAGTAGCTGTTGGCTATCGGCAGGTCTGCCTGATATACGGCTTTTCCGTCTGTTCCGGTCACTGCTTTCTCAATGAGAGTATCTTTCTTGACCACAATGGTTCCGTCCGCTGCTTTGATGTCATTTCCGGCATACAGACCATAAGTGCCGCCCGGAAGGTATTTCCTGGTTTCCTTATCCTGCTTGTATACACTTACGCTTGCTTTCTGGCGGTCATTTTTGAATGTCACGCTTCCCATGACCTTTTCTACGTTGCTTCCAGCATAGGAAATGGTGATCTCCTGGCTTTCGCCTGTGCATACCAGATTTTGTGGTGCCTGCATTTCTTTTACTACATATTTCCCCAGATATAGATTATCCAGTGTGGCACTTCCGTCATCTCCGGTGGTAAGTCCGGCTTTGACTAATGCGTCTTTTTTGTAGACTACTGTTCCGTCTGCGGATACAATGTCCGACGCGGCATAAACGTTATAAACCGCACCTTTCTGTTTCTGCTCGGTATAAACAAAGGAAACACCATCATCAGTTACCTTTGCCCCAGTCAGAACTTCTCCTAATTTATAAACAGTCAGGCTTGCCATCTGTTCAGCATCAGTAACGGTCTGTTTTACAGTGCCGCCGATGACCAGGTTCACATCGTAAGCCTTAGTGTCCAGCAGGTATCCGTTTGGTACGGAGATCTCTTTCAGGTATACGGTATCCTGTGTTTTTGTGATCGTAACGCTGGAAGCTCCGTTGTCATCTGTGGCCGGCATCTTCGTGATCAGGTTCTTTCCGTCCTTGTCACTGTAAACGCCATAGACTGCACCTGCGATGGCTTTGTTGCTCTTACGGTCTTTCTTTACGATCTCCAGAGTTGCCTGTTTTACCCATGATACTTTAAAATCTACATATTTCTCATCGGTCACACCCTCGCCAAATACCAGGGCAAGGTCCTGTGTCTCGCTTCCGGTGGTGATCTTATAAGCGGAGTAGTCTTTGATGATGCTTCCTTTCATGGTGGAAGACCATTCCCCTTTGACATCCACTGCCTGTGTCAGCGGTGCAGATAAGTAGAATTTGGTACCGCCGCAGATCTCCACGGATGCACCTGCACTGCTGGTCTTTCCGGTTGTCACATTATGCAGTCTGACACCGGACGGCAGCTTCATGGTGATGGTCTGCAGTTCGGATGCCTTGAAGGTGATCTCTTCTGTTCTCTGGCTGTTGCCGCTGATATATGCGGTAACATCTGCATTGGAGAAACTCATGTCCACTTCCGGTATCTCCGGCTGGCTCATGCAATAATTGTAGAGTTCCATTGCCAGAGCCTGTCCGGTTGCATTCGTACCGGAAAAAGCGTCACTACTGTTATTGGCATAAGACGCAGCCAGATGGACAATGATAAACTGTTTTCCAGCGGAAAAATCAGGATGTTTCTCTGAGAAAAATCCATTTTCGCCGGATGCTTTTGTGCCGTAGTAGCATACTTTTGCCAGTGCTTTGCTGTCACCCAGTTTGGTGATCTTATAGACACCATCCCCAGGTCCTGCCTTGGACGGCTGCACACAGTAGGCAGTTGCAGACACGTTTCCAAATTTTACGGTATATTTATAAGTTACATAGGAACCCAGACCGTAGTCTGCATAATAGTATGCAGCCCCTCTTGTCACATCTACGTCCTGTGTTGCTCTTGTACTGGTATTGACTGCGGTGAATGAAACGGTTTCCCCATCTTCCATTGCCATCAGGTCAATATCCTGTTCCCCTGCCTGCTCCAGAACATCGCTGAGTGTCAGCCCGGATTCTTCATCGGTTGTATTTTCCGTTTCGGATTCCTCTAATGCAGCATCAAACTCGGATTCGGAAAGTCCGTCCTGAAATTCGGGTTCTGTTTCTTCCGGTTCTTCTTTTTCAGATTCAGCTGTCTCCGGCTCAACAATTTCTGTCTCTACAGGCACTGTCTCAGTTTCTTCCTGCGAGGCAGCTTCCTCATCATCAGAACCTGTATCCTCTTCGGTAACTGCCTGTTCTGTCTGCGGTTCACTCTGAGCTGCTGTCACAGGCTCTTTTACGATCAGATTTCTCCCAATCCGATAAACCGGGTGGTTCTGGTTGACTGGCTCCACATAATAAACGGCATGGTAAGTGTCTGCATGGCTGGTGCTGAAGTTCTCCCCGGCGTCATTCTCTGCTTTCTGGAATATCACTTTGACTTTGCTTTCGTCCTTGATTTCCAAATTTGTAAAATCCGTGGAAACATCAAAGTCCTGTCCGACTTCCAGCTCCAGATCGGTGGCTTTTACCACTTCATTTTCATCCAGCTGATCCTTTACGGATTCATACGCTGGCGGTTCCGCCGCTTTCGGCTCTTCCGAAGCATACACCGTCATCGGTGAAATGACCGTGGATAAGATGGTGACTGCCGCCATCACCCCTGAAAGGATTCGCCTGAATCGATATTTACTCTTCATGTTTTCTACCTCTTTCTTCTTTTTCTTCATTTTGCATAAGAACAGCCGGATGTTTCCACCCGGCCTGTCTGTTCTCATTATTCTGTTATCTCGCATCATCTGTCCGTCTTGGATTCTGCAGACAGGCATAGGTACTTTTGTCATACCGCCATGCCTTATCCCCGTCCAGATTGGCAAGCAGATGCTTCCGCACATTTTTGTATTCGTCCCCGATCAATCCGAGGCGGAGCAGAAAGGTGCGGAACGTAAATGCCGGGTTATCCCCGATCTCCGTCTTTTTTGCATGGGTACAAGATTGGTTGATCGCCTGTGCGGATATGGCAAGTGCCAGTGTGATATTCGACCGGACTTTTCCTGCATGGAGGGTGCTTTCAAAACAGCGCCATTCCAGTGTTCCCTTGGAAAAAACAGCGTGTAGGTTTAATGCATAATACCTTGTCCAGTTGTAATGCTCGGAGCTTCCGTCATTTCCCTCATACCATGCCCTTTTGAATTTTTCCATTGTAATGGTGCTGTTGGGCATCCTGCGGATCTTCTCCAATACCATAGGACGGACTTTCTGGCAGTACTCATCCTGTCTTCTGGTCTGTACATTCAAGGCTTTGAACAGAATATCCTCTTTGCAGTACATGATCGTCAGTGCATTTTTCAGACTCCTTGGTGTATGGTTGGATGCGTCCACATGGACATGCATGCCACAGGATGAATTGACAAAAGCACCTGCGTTTTTGACACACCGCACCACTTCCTGGAGTTTCCCCATTTCCGAATATTCCAATTTCGGGGATACCATTTCTGTCGAATAATCTCCATCGGCATCTATTACAGTACCATTTGCCAGCCTTTCACAGTCGATACTGCTGTCCCTTGAAAATTTCCACGTTTTTCCATCTGAATCTTTTACACACCAGGAATCGTAAGAACGGATATGATATGGCTCTGTTCCGAACATTCTTCCAATCGCAACAGCCGCATCATAGCGGCTGATACCTGTCATCTCAATCTCTGTACCAAAATACTGGTCTTTTAGGTCGATCTGCTTCACCCACCCTTCGCTTCTGGAACAGGTGAGCCGCTTTGGATCTCTTCATCTACTGCTTTCAAATTTCTGCCTATTGCTTCAATGACATTGACAGTGACACCATTACCGGCCTGCTTGTAAAGCTGGTTATCCGATGTTTCTTTTTCCATCTTGGAAATCTGACCATCCCGGTATCCCTGCAGCCGCAGACACTCCCTTGGCGTCAGCCTGCGGATTCTGCCGTGGTAAATCACTCCATGACGGTCAGTTGCCGTAATGGTGAACATTGGCTCTTCCGGTTCTTTCATCCTTCTTCCATTCTGGCGGACTTTTTCCCTGGCCGGTGTCAGCACTGCCCTTGGCGGTTCTTCCACCAGCACCCCGGAACTTTCGCCCCTGTGGTTATGGATGCTGGAATCCTGTCTGGTATTCAGACATCTTGCAACGTCTGTCACCAGCGGCGGAGGGGAGATATCTACAAAATGCAGTGTTCCCTGCTGGTTTCCGGTCGTCAGGGTATGGGCGATCTCATGCCCGACTCTTCCCCTGCGGCTGTTGATTCCCGGATATCCGAGATCGATGCTGTCCCCCTCGTAGGCCATCTTGTATCCTTTTCGGGTGTTTTCCTTGATTGGGATACCGACTTCGTATAATCCGGTCTTGCCGCCCATACCACCAGCCCCGCTGGTCAGCGTGCAGCTCAGCCCTTCTTCTGCGTAGACTCTTTCTCCCTGTTTGCCAGCATGGACTTGTATAAGAGCTGTTCCATTTGCTTTTGGGAAAGGTAATATTTTTCCGGCACATCTTCCATCAAGATATCCGACAATATACACCCGCTTCCTTGACTGGGGGACTCCGAAATCCTTGCTGTTAAGCACTTTCCATTCGACATGATACCCCAGTTCAGATAGCGTACTGAGGATGGTGTGAAACGTCCGCCCTTTGTCATGCGAAAGCAGACCGGGTACGTTTTCAAGGAGAAAATACGCAGGTCGTTTGTCTGCAACCAGTCTGGCAACTTCAAAGAAAAGGGTTCCTCTTGCATCGGCAAATCCTTCCCTTCGTCCAGCGATTGAGAATGCCTGGCAAGGAAATCCCGCACATAAAAGATCAAAGTCCGGCATTCGTTCTGTTTCAATATTTCTTGTGTCATTGCAGAACCACTCTCCTTCCGTATCAAACAGCACCCGGTAGTTGTGGTCTGCATATGCATCTGCTTCACAGTGTCCGACACAGGTGAAGCCCCCTGCCCTGTGCAGCCCTTCTCGGAATCCTCCGATTCCACTGAACAGGTCAAAAAATCGAATTGTTCCGGCTATCAGCCTCCCTTCGCTGTGAAAAAAACAGTGCAGATTTCTCTGCACCGTTTCCGTCTCTTGGTTTCTGTTTTGTGATGTCTATTCTTCTGATTCCGCTTCCTCTGGCTCAGATTCTTCTGCTTCTTCGGTTTCCAGTTCTGTTGGCTCTGCTTCCGCTGGCTCTTCGTTTTCTGGCTCTGTCGGCTCTTCATCTGCTTCAGCTTCGTCCGGTTCTGTCATTTCTCCGTCTGTTTCAGCTTCCAGTGCTTCTGTCTCAGGCTCTTCTGCTTCAGGTTCTGCTGACTCTTCATCCGGTTCTGATTTCGCAGTCTCAGGATCTTCCATTTCTGTTTCTTCGGCTTCCTCTGACTCTGCTTTCCATTTGGCTTCTTCTTTTTCGATTGCATCTTCGATAAGCCCGATTAAGAAGTCTTTCTGTTTCATGCCATTCCTGGCGAGGACTGCTTTCAGTCTGGAAAATAAATCCTCGGTTACCTGTACTGCTACTGTTCTTAAATCTGCCATGTTCGTCTTTTCTCCTTTTCTTGTCATGTGTTCTTCGATTACCATTTCAAGGTATTTTGGTATGCTGATTCCTAACTCTTCGACTTCCAGTTTTAGCTTTTCATGCAGCTCTACCGGAATTTTTCCGCATATGTTTTTCATCTCCATTGTGTTCGTTCTCCTTTCTTTTTTCTACATACAACATACCCTAAAACGTGACAGAAAGCTATTCACAATACCCAACGAATATGAGGCTCTCAAAAGCTCCCAAAGGATGCAGATCCAATAACATTCAATAGGCATCACCCCTTTCAAAAATCCGTGATTTATACTAATTTGACTGCTTGAAATTTGGCTATTTTATCACCAGGAAAGACTTGACTTTTTCAGAATGCATCCTCAAGCCCGGAGAGAAAATCCAGCATCTGGGACGGGATTTCTTCCTTTTTTGAAACCCTCTCCCCGGAGCCAGAAATGGAAACACCTGCCAGTTCTTCCCGGATTGCCTGCCGGATGCTTTTCTCCAGCTGGTTGTTTTCCTGATCTTTTAAAATCACCTGAACCAGATAGCTGCTCTTCTGTCCATCTGGAACACTTTGCAGGATCTCCCATGCCTTTTTGTGATCTGGGTTATCAAGGTTCAGGCGGAACGAGAAAACGGGTCTCTTTACTTCGCGCACATCTGCCCCACAATCCGCTCATAGCCGGAAGCATTGGCGTGTATGTCTATCAGGTAAATCTGCCGACACAGCCTGTCCTGCGGTGTCACGTGCCGTTTCAGAATGCTGGCTCCGCCGCCCATGATCACGGACGGAATTGCCTTCAGATCGAACCCGGCTTCCATAATTGCAGACAGTATTTTCTCCGTGTAGAGCCTTCCCTGCCGGACAATGATTTCTTTTGCGGCCGGGTCCATGCTGCAGCTCTGGCCGTTCAGAACACGTTCGATCTGAATATCCGTTACAGACAGTCCGGTATTTCTGCGTACCTGCTCGGTGATCTCATCCACACACCGGATCACACCAAGTTCCAGGCTGCGGCAGGTAGCGGCATTTGGAACACTGTTGTCCAGCCGCATCAGGTCTACGGTCCAGCCACCGATATCTGCGAGAAGAACAGAAGGCTCGTCCTGAACACATTCCGGGTGAAGAGCCAGGGCAGAGTATCCCTGTGGGAACAGTTTTACATCCTGAATCCGGATCTCATAGCTCTCATCCTCGTACCGGAAACGCAGAGGCTGCTCTTTCCGAAACAGATATTCCCGGAACCCTTTTTTCTCCCTGCCAAAACTTGCCAGTGGGAGGCCGGCTGCCAGAACCACATCTGTTTTCCTCTCTCCCCGGCGGTAGCGGATCTCCTGTGCAATGGCTGCCATTGTCAAAAGATAATAATTGTCATTGGAAGTCTTGCTTCTCACCAGCGTCTGCCGCCCAGTTCCACACACATAAAATTTCCCATTGTACTGCAGGACATTCTGCATGGTATACGGCTCATAATCGTACCCGGTCAGTCCAGTCGGGAAACACACATGGGGAGTTTTGATGGCATAATATCCATGATCGATTCCTATAATGATAAGTCACCACATCCTTTCAGGTTTTTCTTGTTCTTTTCCAGCAGGTGGTCTTTTGGTCTGGAAAAAGAAAAAGGGCAGAACCCCGAAGAGCCCTGCCCGTAATAAAAATACAGCTATGTATATTTTGTAAATAAATACGCATAGCTGTATCCAATAATTTTTATTTGTTAATTAACGCTACAAACTGGAATTTGTTAATCGGCGATCTTATATCCTGTAGTCTGAAGAACTTCCAATGCTTTTTGATAGTTTTCTTTTTTTATCAATATATAGTCTGTGTTGTAGGTCGATACTGCAAAAATTGAAATCCCATTATCAGCTAATATAGTAGCAATTTTAGCCAGTATTCCAATTAAGGAAAAATCCAGTACTCCCTGAATACGAAAAGCTTTCCAACCATCATCACGTTGAATCGTATTTTTTGGAACTTCACTTGTAATGCACACTAACGATTTTTCTTCATCTGTTTTTTCAATAAAGCTATATTCAGAATCTAAATTTACAAGTGAATAATCTTTTACCTGACACACTGTAAAGTCTTGCTCAATCCTTTTTATTTCCATAAACTTATTCATTATCCTTTTTCATGAATTCAATATATTCCTGCCCCCAATTATGCATCGCTTCTATTACCGGATGAAATTTTTTCCCAATTTCTGTCAGCGAATATTCTACCTTAGGCGGAATCGACTCATATTGTTTTCGCTCCACCAGACCATTTTCCACCAATGTCTTTAATTGAACAGATAAAGTCGCATGTGTCATCTTTGGCATAAGACGCAAAAGATCATTGAAACGGATGGGACCATCTTCCAGATAATGCATAATTAAGACAGCCCATTTTCCTGAAATCAAACTCTGTGCTGTCGCATAAGGACATTTCCCAAAACGATCTTCCATTGTCGAATCCGTTTCAAATAATCTTTCCATATCATTACCTCTTATACATCAAATTCATCTTTTAAATCCATCATTCCACGAATCTCTGCATGACCATTCTCAATATAGAACATTCCCATCTCCCAGCCATTTTTATCATACAGATTCATAATCTGTGGCATTGCTGTACGCACCTTTTCCAAAAGAGCCTCATCTTTCACAATCTTTACAGTTCCATCATAACGCATAAACTCGTTGCCATTAACGGCTAACACTTCAACGTGGGGATTTTGCATTAACTGTGAAAAAACATTTTTGAACGTACCACATCCAAAATATAATTTACCATCGTCTAACATATGGAAACCAAATGGACGTCCCTTTGGTTTATCTCCATCTGTAGTCAAAAAATAAAATATTTTTGCCTCATCTAAAAATTGGTTTACTTTTTCAATATTTGTCATATTGGTATCCTCCTTGTTTGTATAGTCATATTTTTGAACTGGTTTAATTATATGACCGATAAAATAATACATCAAGTACGATTATTTTTGATACTTGGTATCTTTGAGAATACCTAAAAATTTGCTTTATTTCCCATACAAACAACGATTTGTTAAATTCACTTTCATCGACAATGGTATCATATTTTTTATTGATAATCTAGTTCTCGTATCCATTCTCTGATTTCCATTGGTGTATTTTTGCAAAATTCCTGAATCCACATCTCATGGAGTCTAACTTCTGATTCAGTACTATCTATGTTTCCAACACACCCTCCTGTTTCCTGAAGTGCTTCCAGGCAATCCCATTCCTTTTGGAAATCCCCTGCAAATTCCATCCATATTTTTATATGGTATTCTTTAAAACCCAAATGATAAATCAAATAGGTCAACCTGTCAAAATCGGCTAACTGCATTTTTTCTTTCTTGAGTAATAACCTTTTATCATGCTCGCTGCATAAATATAAAAATGCAAGCTGTTCTATTTTTGCCTGCTCCATATATTTCTCCTTTCTCTTCTGCTTTGTCTCACTTTTACAACCGATTCTACCTTGTCCAATCGTTAAAATCAATACAGATGGTGCAAAAAGTGAGACAAGCCATCCTTTTACCAGAGAGGAAGAGATTTAAAATGCCAAAGCCAAGGACACAGTCTGGTGAGAAGAATCTGATCAGCCAACGGTTGATTGAGCTTCGCAGGACTCACAATATGTCTCAGCGTGATCTTGCCTATAAACTCCAGTTAGCTGGTTACGATATGGATAAAAATGTAATCACCAGAATCGAAACAAACAAGCGTTATGTCACTGATCTTGAATTAAAAGCCATTGCTGAAATCTTTCAGGTTTCATACATATTTCTCATTGATGGCAAAGACGAATAGAAGTGACAAATGGGGAAGTTCAATCGTGCTTCCCCATTTTATCCGTCCTTATTACAGATTCAGTAGTTCTAAGATTTTCTGCATACCGGCCTGATATAAAGATTCCGCATATAATATCCATCTTTCACTGACTTCAGTAACATATGCGTCTATCGTTTTTCGCTTTTCTTTTGCTAATCCCATTGTCTGAACCTGTTCTTCATATTTTGATATTTTTTCCAACATTCCCTGGTACGCTATATTTTCTTTCAGCTGTTCTTCGACCTCATCAATCCAGGTATCCAGCAGCAATTCCAGCAGTTTCTGTGTGTCACCGTCATCCTTTCCCAGTATTGCTTTTTTTATTTTCCCCAGCATAGCTCCATAAGAAATCATTTGAGCCTGTCCCATATAAAAATGGTACTCTTCTTCTATCATTTCCTTTTCGCTCTCCAGTTGGAAATATCGATGTACTGCCTTATGCTCTTCTTCCGTTAGGCTGATTGACTGATTCGTCTCCATAAATGTTTCTATCACTGGATACTTTTCTGTAAATTCCAGTATTTTCTTTTGCAGTCTCTGGTATTCCGCATTATGCTTTTTCAGATAGATACATACCTGTTCTCCTATCCGTATCCCCAGACATTGCTCGTTCCAGATGATATCTGGCTGTACTGACATATCGTTTTCTCCTTTCTGTGTCGTTTCCCTGTTCCAAGCACAAGACTATACCACACTTCCGGGAGAAAGCTATTCAGCAGATCTACTGAAATGACCGGGCGGATACTGTACAACCTATCCTTTCTTTATAATAAAAAAAGGCATGGAAGAATCTTATTCTTTCATACCTACTACTTATTTCTATATTCAACTGAATACACATTCTTTTCCATTATCTGTGTATCATGTACCTATTTTCCTCTAAAAGCAAACTGTATACACTCCATACACGCCTACCATCTATACCTCATTTTACATCGAGTATTAGCAGCTTGGCATCATGCGAAAACGCACACGCAAGCATTAGCTTCATTTGCATACCACGAGATAAATTTCCAACTTTAGTTTTCGGTGATAAATGGAAACGTTCAAGTATTTCCATAAAAGTGCAATGACTCCATGTATTGTAAAACGGTGAAATTACTTTTTCTGTTTCTGCTATCGTCCACTCGTCTACATAGGGATTGCTGTCAAAAACTATGCCGATATTTTGCTTGAGCTGTCTTTCTTGTTTGACACTATCATGGCCCAATACTGTAATATTACCGTTGTCCTTTTCAAGCATATTTAAAATCAGCTTGATTGTTGTGGTTTTTCCTGCGCCGTTTGATCCGATAAGCCCCATAATATACCCTTTGGGAAGTGTAAAAGATATATCTTCCAAAGTGAAATTAGAAAAGCTTTTTTTTACGTTTTGAAGCTCTAAATAGTTTTCAGTCATCATTTACCTCCAATAATAATTTCAATAATGCTATCAACTCTGTGTCGGTCATATTTGCTCTATGAGAAGCAATAATAGCAGCACCAAGATTGCTTTCAACCTCTTTGATGAGCTGCTCACGAAGCAAATCAGAACAGCTTGACATAACAAAAAATCCTTTACCGGGGCGACTGGTAATATATCCAGCCTCCTCTAATTCGTTATACGCTCGTGTTGTTGTGAGAACGCTTATCTTCAAGTCTTTTGCTAACTGCCGCAAAGAGGGGAGCATTTCGTTTTCTTGTAACTCACCAGATAATATCTGTGATTTTATTTGTTCTTTAATTTGCTCATAAATAGGCAATTCAGAACTATTTGATAAAATTATGTGCAAATCTTCACCTCCAACTGTACCTTTAATAACAAGTACAGTATACACAGAAAACACGGATAAGTCAATAGGCTTCAAAGAAAATTTGCAAATGCGGAAAGCTATATGTTTTTTTCTGCTACTCGAAAAATGCAAGAAACAA